>Ga0208669_1000018_pt1 | contig 76421 bp, 83 predicted proteins | sample 21_taG_FD_184095 | JGI IMG/M metagenome (GOLD analysis project Ga0208669, IMG submission 184095) | Marine viral communities from the Subarctic Pacific Ocean - 21_ETSP_OMZ_AT15319 metaG (SPAdes) (version 2) | ecosystem: Environmental > Aquatic > Marine > Oceanic | place: Pacific Ocean | collected...
ATGACGGGTCAGATGGTAGCGACGGTTCTGCGGGAGCAGCAGCCGGATTTGGGACACCTACTGTTTCAACAGGCTCGGCAGGTTCAAACGCATCTATATCTTCATCAGGTCCAAATACTGCTAAAATCTTTAATTTCACAATCCCCAGAGGAAATACAGGAGCAACTGGACCCTCAGGTAATGACGGTACTGACGGTTCGGATGGAGCCGCTGCCGGATTCGGAACACCAAGCGTAAGTAGCGGTCCTTTAGCCATATCTAGCAGCGGTCCTAATACTGCAAAGGTTTTCGCATTTACTATACCACAAGGAGCAACAGGTCCTACTGGTGCTGCCGCCGGATTTGGAACACCCACAGCAAGTACAGGACCAATAGGCGTGACCGCAAGTGGTCCCAATACAGCAAAAGTATTCGCATTCTCAATACCTCAAGGTGCAACTGGTCCTACTGGACCTACGGGACCAACAGGTCCGACAGGTCCTACGGGACCAATAGGTCCGACTGGTCCGACTGGTCCTACTGGACCCGATGGTGATGATGGTTCAGATGGAAGCGATGGGTCAGATGGTACGGATGGAGCAGCAGCAGGGTTTGGAACTCCAACAGTGACTACTGGAAATGCCGGAACGAATGCTTCAATCAGTTCAAGTGGTCCCAATACTGCTAAGGTTTTCGCTTTCACAATTCCTAGAGGAAACACAGGGGCGGCTGGCTCTGATGGTTCTGATGGTAATGATGGCTCTGATGGCGCAGCCGCAGGGTTTGGGACTCCAACTGCTTCGACTGGTCCAATAGGTGTAACCTCAAGTGGACCTAATACAGCGAAGGTCTTTGCATTCACTATACCGCAAGGTGCGACAGGACCAGCGGGAGCGGCAGCAGGGTTTGGTACGCCTACGGCAAGCACAGGTCCAGTAGGTGTCACAGCAAGCGGACCAGATACAGCGAAAGTTTTTGCCTTTTCCATACCACAGGGAGCAGCAGGTAATGACGGTAATGATGGTAATGACGGTGCTACAGGACCCACAGGACCCACAGGACCTACCGGTCCAACAGGACCAAGTGGCGTTGCAGGTGGGTTAGATGACTTAACAGATGCTAAGGTCACTAGCAACAGTATATGGATAGGTCACCAAACCACAGGAAGTCTAAATAACGCATCAGATAATTTAGGTGTTGGTGTTGGTGCTCTAGATGCAATCACAAGTGGGGATTCAAACGTGGCTTTGGGAAGAAATGCTCTTACTGCTTTAACAACTGCTGGTCAAATAACTGCGACAGGATATGGAGCAGGTAATAGTTTTACAACAGGAACAGGTTCAGTTTTCAATGGTTATAATGCAGGTCAAGGAATTAGCACAGGACATTGGAATGTCGCTATGGGATGGCACGCTTTGGCTGCTGCTAGTAATGCAGGGTCGGGTAATGTAGCAATAGGTTATTCAGTTCTCCAAGCGGGAACAGGGGCAAGTAATAACGTAGCAATAGGCTACGTAAGTATGCACCAAATGACAACCGGAGACTATAACGTGGCTATTGGAGACCAATCACTTAAGCAGACTACGACTGGCTCTAACAACGTAGCGGTTGGAAGGTCAGCACTTCAACAGGGTGATGCAGACCTTGCTAACAATACAGCGGTAGGTGCTTATGCAGGGACATATTCTAACGGGCATCATAATACATACATAGGTTATTCAACAGGTCCACAGAGCGGAACAGGTAATACAGGAACATATAACGTAGCAATAGGATTTGGAGCAGGTGATGCACAGACCACAGCAGTTGGAAATGTTGTTGGTGGTAAGAATGCAGGAGGCTCATTAAACACAGGTGGATATAACGTAGGATTTGGGTATGAAACCTTAGACTTAGCGACAACAGCACAAGGAAACGTAGCGATAGGTTGGGGTGCGGCAGGTGGAGCAACATACACAGGCGGGGAAGCGGTTATGATTGGAAGAATGGCGGGTTATAATTTAACAAGTGCTAATCATTCAGTCTTTGTTGGTATGTCTGCGGGTAAAAATACATCCTCGGGTTCTAAAAATATCTGCATAGGATGGAACTCTGGAGATAATATTACAACAGGGTCTAACAACGTAGTAATAGGTAGCGGTGATGTTCCTAGCGCAACAGGTAGTAAGCAATTACTAATTAATTCCGGTGATGGTTCATCAACTTACATTTCAGGAGATTCAGATGGTAATGTAACAGTACCTAATGACTTTAGAGCATATTCCGGTGCTTTGGTAAGTCTATCATCATCCACACAATTAACTGCCGCAGACCACGCAGGTAAATACATTAGAGCATGGGCTAACAATCTAACATTAACACTACCAGCAACCCCGGTCGCAGGTGAACAATATATAATAATAAGTGATACAACAAACACGGTCACTATTTCCCCGACAGCAAGTGATAATATCAATGGTGCTAACTCGAACATAACAATTACAACTAGGTATCAAGTCAAAACCTTTATAGCGGTTACGTCTAGTTCTTGGTTATGTATAGGATGAGTTAAGATGACATTAGTAATAGAATATGAAACGCCTTATGGTATAACCTGCTCGAGCGCAGTATGTGTAATAAAGGATATTGTTTGCAGAAAAGATGATGATTATAAAGTAATATACACAGGTAAAATATATGCAGATGCTACTGCATATAGTGATGAAAAAGGAGCAATAGGGGCATTTCATGGGGATTTTACATTAGACATAACAAACGAAGCAGACCAAACTAACTTAGTAAGACAGTGCTATGCTGACCTTAAACTAACTTATCCCGATGGGATAGATGATTAAGATGTATGGTGCGATAATAGCAGTAAGTTCTCAACAAGTTTCGGGGTCCGGTTCTGCACCAACAGGTGTGAGCATAGCCAGTTCTTCTAGTGGTAACTATGACAATGCTTTATTTACGGGAGATTTAGTATATGATTCCGAAGGTGGTAATTCACCGGATGTTCATATATTTCTTCCTTCAAGTTCATTTACTTATAACTCGACTGACAATGTTTATCTAACAAGTACAACAGTTGATGTTGCTGATTTTAGTGGTTTTAATGGTATTGCAGGTGGTTCAGATATTGTACTAAAGGCATATTGTAGGGCAACAGACGCAACATCATTCCAATGGAATATGGTTTTAGGTGTTGAAACAAGCCTTACAAATGTATCAATGAGTGTTTATGCTGCGGGTGGAACATCACAAGATAGCACAGGTAGTAGTGGGGCGGCTGTTATGAGAATGACTTTTGGTGGAGGTAAAGGAGGTTATACATTTCCCGTAGATGGTGATGAATTGGCATTAGAATTACAATGCACCGCTAGTAATTCAAGCGGTAGCACAGCAGCCACTCCCGTACGGATTAAGTTTAAGTACCAATCTTGATTACAAAAGACTTATAACTAATGACTTAGTGGGGAACCTCATGCAACAATTCCCCGACTGGTTGATATGGGAGGCTTCCTTAGATGATGAGATGTGTGATAAGATTTTAGAAGCCTGTGAGAAATTACCTAGTAAAAATGCAACAACATTTAGGGCAGGTGAAGACCCGCTATACGAAGACCCTAATAGAAAGACACAAATTAGATGGGTTCCTCGGGATGAAGAGCATGATTGGATAAATCAAATATTCGAGACATATTCAAGGGAGGCTAATAAACATTTTGGTATGGAATTATCCTACCTTCCCGAATTACAATTTACAGAATACAAAGATATAGGCTACAAATATGGGTGGCATCACGACATTGATTGGGGAAATCAGACAGGAACACATAGAAAAATATCCATAGTGCTACAACTATCAGACCCCGAAGATTATGAAGGTGGGGATTTTAAGTTTAGGCATATACAAAACCCTGATGGTGAATCACTAAAGAAAAGAGGAACTGTGATAGCATTCCTTTCTTATCAAGAACATTGTGTTGAAGAAATTACTGATGGTTCGAGAACAAGCCTTGTTGGTTGGTATCGTGGACCCCGATATAAGTAAGGTTCATACAAGTATGGGACAATCCCTTTACTAATGCCTAGCAACTCAGGTCCAGCCGTTCAAGATTTAAGATTAGAGAACCTAGAAAAAAGGGTTGAAAAACATGATGAGTTAATTGAAAAGATGGGTGATGGCTTAACATCACTTCATGTTCAACAAGCCGCACTTTATGAAACACAAGCGGTCACTAATCAGATACTTACAGAAGGATTTAAGTTTATGAAAATAGGTCTAGCCGCTATTGCTTCTATATATGGTATAGACGGGATGATGTAATGGATGAAGGTCCTGAGACTGGGTTATTTTTTATATTAGTAGTCGCTTTTTTATTAGTAATTGCCCCACAATCAAGCATAGAGTATTATCAAGAAAACGGTAGTATTACTTGTCATAATGTGACCGGTAAGGTTATAGAAAAAGAAGCACCTTTTACTTTAATAGTCGAAGTGCATGATGAAGTTTCTAATGAAATTAAAATATATGATATGTATGTTTCACCGGAAGCGTATTCTAATTATTCCATTGGCAGTACACACATAGAGCCTATATGTACTATAACAGATTATGACTATTACAAAGAAATAATAGACCGTCTATTAGAAAGCGGAATACTAGGATAACATTAATATCAACAGTAATTAGGGGCTACCTTCATATAGAGATTGGACCTATTCACTATACAGTATAGTATGAGGAAGAGACATGAGTACAAAGTTTAATGATAAGTTTATCTTAATAATCGGAGCACCAATAGTCCTAGCATGGGTATTATTTGCTTGTTATATTATATGGGCGGGAATGCACAACCAATCAGTTCTTGATAATCTTGACGGTTATACTACACTAATAGCAATCATAGGCGGTCCTGCTTTATTGATTATTAAAGATGCTCTAGATATGTGGAAGCAACAACAGACAGCAGAGATTCAATTAATCCCTTCTATCAATGCACATAATATGGAATTAGTTTCACAAAAGAAATCGCACGAATTACAGATGGATAGATTTACGGTCACAGGAACAGAGACTATATCCCCTTTGATGCCTTCATCAATTGTTGGTAAAGACAAAGAAAAAGGTGCTAAGAAATGAGTGCTAATTTTGGGAAGATAATATATCATCCACCAGAGAAATGTTATGTTAATGTTTTTATTGAAGAAACAGCACATGGCTATAAGATATTCAAAGATAAGGGGGATAATAGACCTCTATCTTTTATACCGTTTAGTGCGGTAAAACACATAGAATATAGGTGAATAAAATGAGTAATAACACAACAGCAGAAACGTGCTTGAATGCACTTAACGAAACAATAGATTGCGTACCAATGGAGTCATCATCATTGATTGGTGATATAGAAATAATACTTCTAGCGGTAGTTGCCTTAGCAGGTATAGGGTCATTACTGTATAAGAAATATCTAGCCGTAAGTGCAGATGGTAAAATAACTCTTGATGAGTTATTAGATTCGGTTGGTGATGTAAAAGAAGCAGTTAAAGATGCAGAGGCAGAAATACAAAAGATTGAAACGACCCTTGAATCCCATAGTGTTGTTGAGTTGAAGGAAAAACTAAAGGCGGCTGGTCTTTCAGTACAAGGAAAGAAAGCAGACCTAATTCAAAGATTAAAGGATGCGCAAGAGTGAGATAAATGTATTGTTCTGTTGCTGATGTTGGGTTAAGGCTAGGACTTAATAGTGCTCAGCGGGTGCAAGCGAATACTAAGATTCTTAGTCATATAAGAAGAGCATCAATAGAAATAGACCAAGAGTTCAAGTATTACGGTAGGGCAACACCTTCACAAGAAATAGGTGAAACCACACTTAGCGGAGCACATACACCCGAAAGCACGACAGTTGATTTAACGAGCGGCTCATCTTTTTCATCTAGTGGTAAAGGAAATATTGACGGTGATTCTTTTTCGTGGACTGGTAAATCCTCTAACCAATTAACAGGAGTGACAGGTATTACACTTGACCACGCATCGGGTGTTACGGTACAAGAAGGTGAAATGGCTCACGTACTAAGAGAAATATGTGCTGATTTTGCAGCATCAATTTATCTTGAAGATGAATCAACATTTCAAAGAACCGATGGTGAAGGTATGAGGGCTTCCGTTCTTCGTGAAAGAACAGAATCAACGCTAACTAGACTTGCACATATCGGTGGTGTTCAGTAATGAGCAAATATACTAAAAATGTTGGTAAGGACAAAGGCGGTCTGCATTTCAAATTAGTTACTGATACAACAGAGACTAAAAAGTACGCTAAGGATGTAGGTAAAAACGCACCTACTGTTATGAATAATTTTCTTTTAGAACAAATGACAGTGGCTATGGAAGAGACAAGAGCATACCTAAAAGGAGTTAGATACACAAAAAACGCAACGGGACCTACAAGATGGGAGGTTAAGGGTGGCAGTAAAGGATTGGGTATGGCAGAATCCACAGAAAGAGCAACTAAAAAAATAGCAGACTCTTTAGTAGTAAGAAAAACTAGAGACGCTAATGTTGATAAAAGCACAGCATCAGTTTCTATGTGGAGCCAAGACCCAGAAAATCCTAATAATTTTACAGGTGCAGGTGTTAGAGGTTCTAGGGCAAGAAGTGGAAAGAAATACGCAGGTAAAATAGCACAGTATTACGAAGGAGGTAAAAGTGGGTTTGCTTACGGTGTTAATAGTAGTAGACAGCACGATGGTTTCAGAAAACTAGCATATATGGCTAGGGCTCAAAAGAAAGTAGATATAAAATGGAGAACTAATATAGAGGCTTACTTAGAAAATAATTTAGGACCCGGAGGAGAGGTTATAGAACAGAGCACTTCTTCTTACAAACACGTTACAAGTAGAGATATTACAAAGATGATGAAATTAGTCTGAGGGATTAGAATGAGTATAGCAACAACAAATCAATATTGGACTAGCCGTAATCACGGTGATGACCCTACCGCAAGTGATGGTGAAGTATGGTCTGCAACAGGCTCAGGTTCAGCAGATGGTGATTATTGGAAGATAACATCAAGTGGTTATTATTCGGTCACCCCTTCAACATCAGATGACTTAACAATACTAGCCACAGTATTCTATCCTAATGCGGCAGACATTCCCGCAGACGGAACGACTCTTATGCTACTAAGAAGCGACAGCCACGCCGTTGAAGTCCAATCCACAGGATTAGCCACAAGCGTAAAAATAGTGGGAGCAACAACCTCTACTTTTTCAGACTTAGACTTAACTATGGTAGATATAGAACCTTACATAACAACACTTAGGCTTACTTTAGATGCTTCGGGTAATGCTAAACTATATGTTCATGAGATTATGGAAGATGATTTCGGTACTGATAGGTCTTTATCCGTTACAGGCTCTAGTGACACAACAGGAAGATTAATAAAATGGGGTAGTAGTGATGGTGAAACTAAATGGGGTTCAGTATATGCAACCCATCATGGGGCATTCAATCCCGATGAGTTATCACAATCAGCATTTTATCAAGCAACACTAAACAGGTTAGGTCTATCACTTAGAAATACACTAAGGAATAGTAAAAGAGGTACTATAAAAGAAATCCCCGATTCAAGCATAGTTTATGGTTATGACCTTTCTTCTGCTATGATAATGAGATTAACCCCACCAACCATACATATACTTACTAGCGGCAGTGGCTCTGATAGTTTCGATACACTAGGGGGAACAAGTATCTATCAAAACAATGATGCTCGTATAATGATTACAACAAAAGGAACGGACTATAAAGAATCCTACCGCTTCGGATTAAGAATACTAGGTGATGTATTTGATGAATTATACACCAATACAGGACTAAACGGTAGCATAGATTCACTAACAAGTTATGAAGTATCACTAGATACTAAGGTCGATAATGATGAAATGATATGTATTCACCAATTAAGTTTAACTTATATGCGAAGAGAACGTATGGTTCATCGCTAAGACTAAATAGGTATTGGCTCGATGCGTAGGCTACCAGCCGAGGTAATTAATTATGGCTAATATGCAAAGCAGATACTTATACATCAATGTCGAAGGGGCAACAACATACGGACAATCAGCAACAACCGCTAAGAAATACGGAGAAGTGGATGATGAATCATTCACACCTAACTTTGATATAATGACAAGGGAAGATATTTCACGATATGGTCCACGTAAAACAGTAATAGGTATGGAGACTGCTACTGGTGATATTAATTTCGCTATGCTTGGTGATACGTTTTGTAATACAGTAATCGCTAACATATACAATGCGGCAGCAACAACAGGTCCTGTTAGCAGTTGTTACACAACCTTACTGACAGAAGACCCTACAAAGTCTGACTCAGCAGCATCAACAGCATCAACCGGAGTATATACAGGAAATAATTCCTTTACTATTGGAGTTGGTCGTGAAGGTCGTGAACATAGATACTTAGGTCAAGTATTGAATAGTTTAACTATTAGTGCTAATGTTGGTGAATATGTTATGTGCTCTGCATCTTTCTTAGGATGTGGTGAGGATAACTCAGCAGAACACGCTTTAGCGATTCCGGCAGATACAGTATTTCACGGTAATGATGCTTTCCACTTTGAAGGAGCACACGTTGCTTTTGAAGGTGTTGCATCAACAAGTAATGAAAGAAGCAAGTTAGTAAAATCAGTCGAATTAAACTTCAACATGAATAGAGATGCTGATTCCGCTACTGCATTAGGTAGTAATTCTTATTCCCGTATGCCTGTACCCGGAGTTAGAGAAATCACAGGAACAATCGAGTTCAACAGAGTTATTCACGACAATTTAAGTGATACATCACTAAACGACGTAATGAAAGAACCATTTTACAAAGAATTAGCAGCAGGTTTAACAGTTGTTGGAACAGCAGCAGACCCCGCATTAAGCGTTATGTATAACGGAGCAGCAAATGAAAGTCTTTTGATTGATATTTATTCCCTTCAATACGATGCACCCGATTCAACAATAAGCGGAAGAGACAGACAAACACTAAAAGTTTCCTTTACAGCACTATACAATGAAGCAACACATAGTATGTCAAAAGCAACACTTAAGAGCACACTATCCGCTTATCCAAATGCGTGAGGTGATTAAGTATGGCAAAAGACGGTAAGCACAATAAACACAACCCTTCTATTAGAGGCGGTTCAAGAAAGTTTGAAATGGATGAGAAGAAAAGACTATACAAATTATCCGGTGGCAGACCAGCACGATACAATAAACTAATGGCTGATATTGAAGCAGCACAGTTAGCAGAATTAGAAGACCTAAAGAAAGAGGTCGAAGAGAAGGCAAAGGCAGAAGCCAAGCCAAAGAAAAAGAAAAGTAAGAGTGTGAAGAAGGATGCCGATAAGAAGTAAGCAATTTGAATTAAACGATGGAAGAAAAGTTTGGGTTCGCCAAGCATCGGGTATAGAAAAATTACCATTAGAAACAGCACACGCTAAGGCTCTGCGTAAGTGCAGACATTTCGGGATGAACCCAACAGAATGGACCGAAGAACAACAAGATACTTTTTTTGATATGGTCGAAGATTACGGGGCAGGTTTGGCTAATCAAATCGCTTTGTTAATTCCCCTATGCGTAGGAAAATATGAGGATGGTACTGAATGTGATACTAATGAATTACTTTCAGAAGAAATAGTACCCTTACTTGCTTTTATTAGAGGCGAGGAGGACGAGGGTGCTGTCCCTTTGGTCAAATGAGTTTTCTATTACCCGCAGTTTGCTCTACATTTAAGGGTGTATCACCATCATATTTTGCGGAAAGATGGCTTGACCCAGTAGTAGGTAGAGCACGTATGGAATTAGACGCCTCTATTGCATCAGAAATTAACGAACAGTTAAACGAGAACTATAATAAAGGTAATTCTAAAAAGGATTTATCCAAAGAGGCTAAAGGAGCAGTGGCTCGTAGGAATCAACGTAGAGCGGAACGTAGGAAAAGAGGGGGTGATAAGTAATGGCAAAAATGGGTGGTGCAAGGACCTTTTTTACGGTCTATGCGTCTATTAAATCAGAACAAATCCTAGATGATGCTAACGCTCTAGGTGCTGTACTAACTGCTGTATTTACCGATGCGGTAGAAGGTATGATGATTGCTTTCGAGGAAGTATTCATGGGTATTCAACAATGGAATGATGCTCTAATGGACTTAGCAGAGCCTATTGAAATGGCTACTATACATTTTGAAAAGTTTTTCGATGAAGTATCACCCGAAGTAAAGCAATTAGAACAAGATATAATGAGCATAGGTGCAGCCTATAATCAATCAGCAGCAGAATCTCTAGAAGCAGCAGCAACAATGGCACAGTTAGGTAATGTTATAGGCGGTCAACCTGCACAGGGGGCTGCAAGAGAAGGTGCTATGCTGTTAGGTGCGGTCGGTATGATGGAAACAGAGGCCGCTATGTCTGCACTAACACAACTTCAACTTCAAACCAACTATATGTATAACGGTCTTACTAGGGCTCAGAGAGAATTACTTACAGAAGAAGAGGAAAGAGCATTTGTTTTAAGTAATACAATAGGACTTGTTGATAAATTAAATGAAGTGGAAAATAAAAGCGGTGCAACAATACAGAACCTCATAGGTGCTATGAATCAGTATGCTTCGGCAGCGACAATAGTAAATACATCATTAGACGAGCAGATTGCTTTAGGTGCAACACTTATCGAACAAGGTGAACAATCCTCTAAGGCTGGTCGTGGTATCAAACAGATGCTTGCTAGATTAGCGTCTGATAGGTCACAGAACAATGCTTTGTTAGCAGAGTATGGTGTTGCTGTTAAAGATAGTAACGGTAATATGTTCACTTTAATGGATGTTATGGACCAACTAAAACCAAAATGGGATGAAATGAACTCTTCCCAACAGACTAATATTGCTATCGGTGTTGCAGGTGCTCACCACTATGTTAGATTCATTAAGTTAATGGAAGGTTATGATAGGGCAGTTGAGATAATGGCTGATTCCCAAAACTCAATGAATAGTGCTCTTTTAGAATACGAAGTGTTTCAAGAAAATGCTATGTATCAAACACAACAATACGAAAAAGAAATAGACTTACTAAACTATGCTATTGCAGAAAAACTAATCCCCTCGACATTAAGAGCAACCCAAGTTAATTATATGTTTGCACAGGCTAGATTATTAATATCAGAAGGTCCTCTGTTTGAAGAAGCGAATACATGGGCTATGATAGCATCAGCAACATTCGAGGCTATGAAAGGTGTTATGGCATTCAGCCTAGCAGTAGTTACTGTTGGTGTTGCACAGAAAACACTATTAGCACAAGCGGTAAAACGAACAAGACTTCAACAAATTGCTGCTAGTTATAGTCAGGTGGAGGCAGACTCATATAAAGGTAAAGCACAGGCAGAAGCATTACTTATTAGATTAAGAAATGATGGGTTATTGCAGCATCTTAATGAAAATCAATTACAAAAACTAAGAATATCCGCTTACGGGGAAGAAACCTTAGCAAATGCTCATAAAACAAATACTTTAATTTACCACAACCAACTAAGAGCAAGTGAATTAGCGATATTAGAACAGGGTGTTATGGCAACTCAACACAAGAATCTAGAGCATAGGGCTTCAACTATATTAGGTCAACAAACAATAACACAACAATTCAAAATCCTTGAGATGGATGGAATGAGTCTAATACAAAGTGAAGCAAAATTAGCATTGTTAAGAGAACAAGAAAGGAGTATTCTCCATATGATAGCGGAAAAAGAGACAGAGTTATTAGTAGATAAGACTTTGACAGATTCACAAAGGGCTGCATTACAAGTTAGATTACAAACTCTACAAGTAGAAAAAACTCTTAATGCGGAGAGTATAAGACTAGCACAGGCTAGGATTTTGTTAATGGATAACGAGTTAGTTAAAACATATGCAGTAGGGAGAAGTAAAGCAGAGTATATTAAAATAACAACCGTTAAACAAAGGCAAGAGATTTCAGAAGCAATAGGTAACTATGCACTCGCAGCATCACAAGAAGGAGCAAATCTTGCTTTACTAAAAGGTATTGATATTAAAATACTAGACGCTGCTCTAAGACAAGCAGTAATAAAAGGTGCTATGACAGAAGCACAAGCACAGGTCTTACTAGCAGGTGCAATAAATAAGGTGAATAACATGAAAATGATTTCAATGCAAGTTGCTATGGGGTGGACTAATGCTTTTATGCTCGCTTCTATGGGTGTTATGTTTTTCGCAGAAGGAGCAGATGCAGCAGAAGCATCGGCCATGTTAATGACCTTCGCATTCATACCTATGATTGCTATGACAGTCTCTGCTACTGGTGCTATGACAGCACTAGGTACTAAAATGGCTTTTGCTACTTTGGGGTTGTCCGTATTTTTAGGAGCCGCTGCCTTAGCAATTGCTAAAGAAAAGGACTTATTCGGTAGTGTTGGTACAGACATGGAAGCACAGATGGATAGAGTTGAAAAAGATTCTGCCGAAGTACAAAGAATGCTTGAAGAACATGAGGCACAAACAGAAGCATGGATGACGACAGGAATGTTAGGAGCAGATGGTATGGCAGAATCAATAGATAATGCTACTGCTTCAATAGCAAAGTTTGATGATAAAAGACTAGAAGTATTCTTCGGTGGAAGAAGGTCTGCTATGGATGCTGCTATGTTCCAAGAATTAAAACAAAACGGTGTCGAGAACTTATACTTTGCCCCCGAAGTAAGCGTGGTTAATAACTTTCACGGTCTTACTATGGATGAAGCAACAGACCAGATAGGAGAAAGGATAGCAGATTCACTTAAGACAAGTGGTGTGTATCAGAGATTAGCATAGTGGTGAATAGATGACAAGATTTTTAATGCAGTATGATTCGCAAACTCCTTTAGTGAGTGATAATACTAATCCATTCCCCTCGGATTATGAATTATGGCTTACAGGATATTGGGAAGATTTTACATCATCATTTTGTGAGCCGGAAGCGAGTTCAAATAAAATGGAACATGAAAAAACACATTTTGGAAATCCAATGAACTCAGAATCAAGACTAAATCCTTATTACAGATTTTCATACATAGATAGGGTAGCGACTTATTGGACTAAGAATTACACACTATCAGATTCAAGCGTATTCACTGCTAACAGGTCTAGTGGTATGGTTACTAATGATATGAACCTACTACATAACGAAGGAATACACGAGTTTCTTACCATAGACTTAACAAGACTTGGTAAAGGAAGAGCGTATTCTTCTATAATAAATAATGAATACTTAGATAGTCATGCTCATAGTAATAGGTATAAATACGCAGGTGATGGTACAACTGAAAGTTATATCAAAGCAAATGCAAGCCACAATGGTACAGGGTCTTATTGGATTGGTAGTGGTCAAACAGATGCAAGTTTTGGAAGAGCAGATAAGAAACAATATGTATTTCACAAAGATGCTGGAGTTCCTTCATTATCAATAACAGTAAGTAATGATAAAGTAAGTGCAATAGCATATAAATTAGACAGTAGCAACGAAACATCAGTATCGGATGTGGATAAAAACCATATTCAATTTACTTCGTCAGTAGTGACTTGTGGAGTATTTAGTACGGAAAATGGACTAAGCACTTTACTATCAGCGAGCACATGGGATGCCGAAGATACTAACGCTAATGTTTTAGGTGCTGAAATAAAATCCCCATCCCGAACACCATTCCTCGCTATTAGGCACACTAAACCCGCATCATTAATTCTTCAAGGTGCTACTACTGCTAACGGAAGTAGCGTATCGGATGACCAAGGAGACGGTGTATGGTTCTATGGTGGTCATACTAGAGGACTACACCCAGCAACCGTAGGAAATCAAAGCAAACATCTTAGGGTCGGTGATATAGTGCAAGTTGGAGCCGATAAGCATTGTGTGATACAAGAAATAGACCATAAAAAGAATGCGATAACAAAATTATTTAGCATAACAAATAATGCTTTAGTTGATATAGATAAATACAAGCCAACCCATGCTTCTTATATAGGCTCACCTGCTGCACCTACAGCAGTTCCTCTTCGTAAATGGTTTGAGCCTGTTATTGGTTATGATGGAGACTTAAATTGCTTTGGAGATGGTGATACATTTCATCTTCGACTCTGCCCGTTAAGTATGGATAATAAAGGATTGCCGGACACAACAAGGGCAAGCCACTACGCTATACGAGTAGGGTACGACAGAAGCAGAATTGACTGGACTTCAAGGGGCAATAGGTATAACCATATAGGTTCTGACTATAATCCTTCACAATCTATATCAGCAATAGAGTTTGAATTACAACTAGGCACTATTAATGATGCAGCAGATACATTAGAGCATGGTATGAATGTTGTAAGGTCACAAACATTCCCTAATGCAATAAAGGATAATCACAAAGAAGCATTTATCGACTATGACGCAACAAGTACGGTCAGTACCCCAAACTATTCTAATGAGTGGGAACATTGGGCTGATATTGATGTGGTATTAGACTTCACTAACCAAAGATATAAGGTCTATCTTGATGGTTACGAAGGAGGTACATTTAGTTTCGAGACTAAACCTTCGGGCGGTGCTTGGGTGGCATCAGATTTTTACGGTTGGCATATTGACCATGGAGTAACACAGACAACCTTTTCTTCTTCACAAACAAACTCATTTCAAGGTGGTAAATATTGGGGATTTGAGTCAGAAAAAACAAGAACATACTACCATCTTATAGACAGGGTTGGTTTAATACATGAAATAACACATCCGGTAGGGGATAGTCCTAATGGTATATCTTCACTAAGCGACCTAAGTATAGATAAATTAAATATGAGTTTAGAAATAGATGCTTCTAGTTTATTAAGAGTAAATATTATTGACGATGATAATGAAAGAAAGGTACAGGACATATTAACATCAACACCTTCTGAATGGTCAGTTGCTTTGTTTAGAAATGATATTGACTCAGTATCTTGGTACGGCTATCTTGATTCTGTAAGAATTAAACAAGACGCAAGAAGCAGAACCAAAGAAATTGAATTAACGGCTTACGATGCACTAAGTAAAATAGAGTCTTTAATCCCCCATTGGGAAGTAGGACAGAATGAAGATTTTGGACCTTCGACAGATTATGTGTATAGAAGGCAAGAAGCAGAAATGGTAACTGAGAATTTATTTTTAGGTGCTAGAAGATTAATGCGTGGTGCATCAAGTATAGGTATGGACCACCAAACAAGGTCGCTTCACCCATTCGATAGTGATGATGAGATAGGAGCAGTACAAGGAAGGTACGGCGCAAGATACGACCAAAGAACAAGATTATTTTCTTCTAACCCAATACAAATGTATTTAGGAGAAGATAAGTTTATGCCTTCTGCCTCTAAAGATTTCTTCAATAAAGCACAAACAGCAAAAACTTCTAGTAATGCTATTTGGAAACAGTGGAATACGAGCAAAATAATAGGATTCAGTGATGGTTCTTATCACGACCCATCATACATAATAGCACACTGTATAGAGCATAATTTAGAAGTGGATGATACGTTTAAGATATACAACGAAGGCTCACTAAATAAAGATGATTCTTCATCCACAGGACTAAACCCATTCACTAGAAAAACAACAAGTGAAGATGGTATGACCATTATTGTTAAGAAAATTATAGATGATAACCATTTTGCCTTTACATATAGCGAAGGTAATATATTCGGATTCGGTAGCACAAACACTGATGGGTGGATTGAAAGCGGCTCAGACACATACCCTGTTAGAGCAGAACCTCCTTCGTGGTGGTCTATAATAAGAAGGCCAAGAAATGTAGGTGGTTTAGGAGAAGGAGATAAACAATACTATACTTCAGCAGAAAGTAATAGCGGGGCTTGGGGTTGTCCTATGTTTAGCGAGATAAAACATGATGGTGTGAACGTAAGTATTGCTAATGATTATCTTACAGCAATAAAACTAGATGACGCAGATGGGTTAAGAAAGTTTGACCCTACATTAAGTGTTAGTTGGTCAGGGTATTTTTCAGAATCAATGTCTACTGCTGGATTGAGCACAACTGACAATATACACGCCTGTGCAGTTGATTACATGACCGCTATGTCTTTCGTTAATGAGCAAACTATCAATGACAACTTTGCAGACATAAAAATAGGATTAGCAGATGCGGGAGGTTATACCCAGACTTGGAAACCTGCTGGTCTAGTACCACTAGAAGCAAAAACTATGAAACAGATACATGACCCACATGGTTTAATAACGGTAGGACCTAGAAGTTGCTTTACCGAATCACAAGGGGCAAGTGATACACCACTAGAGTACTTAAACTATAATACATCAAAAGAAAGAGGGCAGACACTTACAGTTATAGATGCTTATACTCGGTATTTTAGAACACATAATACTTCGGGTGGAGCGACACACGGCGGAGAAGTTATGACATTTCAAGGTACAGAAGATTCGTTCTTAACAATGATGATAAGGGGTAATGATATAGACCAAATAGAACCTAATAACTTACCAACAATAGCAAGTTCTGATAATAAAACAAGTTCGGGTTATGGTAAAGAGTTTTCACAAGCAGGTGTTTTTACGGTCACAAATAAAACCACAGATTCAAGCGGAGATATATTTTCAGGTACTAATACAGCAGTAGCAAGCACACAACATAATCACATGAAGCACGTTACGACTGCTGCATCTGTTACTTCCGGCAACGTGGTCACATGGACTATTGGGGCAGCAGCATTAAAATCATTCCCCAACACAGGATGGATTAGAGCATATAATACTGTTAGTGGTAATAGATGGTCTATGTATAAGATAACAGGAAGAGGAACAGACACCCTAATAACAAAGGCCGCAACTTCTTTAGGTATAGGTTATATGCGAGGACAACACGGAACTTCTAACATCTTAGGAACGCCTACAACTGCCGGAGGACAATACTTAGAACCTTGTGTGTACCCTGTAATATCCACAGCCCAAGCAATATTTACCCCACCATTAGCAAGACAAGCAAGAAGGAAATATAGAGCAGCACACGCTTCCTATATGCACGATATTGCATCTTCAATGTGGTTTAGAATGGTCTTTGGTATAATAGAACAACGTGCTTGGGGTACAGATGGACCACCACACTTTTCAACTGCTAGATTCCCTAATAGAAAAGCAGTAATAACTTCAAGCGGTAATGTAAGTATGTACGGTGATGTAGGACTTACCCCGAATGGCGGCTTAGTAGGAGGACATGATAGGAGGGACCACCAAGCAGCAGCACCGGAAATAGCAGAGCATCAATATTCGGATTACTTTGTTCTTACAGCAGATTTTGACCCTTCAACAGACAGTGCCATGACATTCAAACCTTATTGTTCAGTACCTATGCTAGATGAAAACTTTGAGGATGAAAGAAATAAAGATATAACTTTACAAGACCAACTAAATTATGATTACGGTACAGACCCTACTATGTCAATACCTTCAAGGGCTTGGGTTACTACTGGTAATAAAGGTACTCTAAACAATGGTGGGCTAATATTTGAATTAGATAATATAGATGGTACTTTAGATGTTGGGGCAGCAAGGTCAGCAAGAATGACAAGTTTTGCCGCAAATAGAGCAGGAAGCCCTATAAGTAATCCTACTTGGAATCACTATGAAATAACAAAAGTAGTTCAAGGGGAAATACTAAACACAGGTGGACCTAATTCAGATAATTTACCTTACCCAAATGTAGGTAAGTATGCTAATCTAACTGGTGGATTATGGTTAAAACAATCAAATCACCCTGCTTGGTTACAGGCGGGTAATGTTAGAAATGGAGAAATATACCAAAAGGCTACTAATGAAAGGTCTAATAGAGATAATATACACAGTGGCAATCCTAGAGCGTGTGGCTATACTGCTTCGGGGGATTCATATACTACTGGCGGTCAAACAAGAAGCGGACCTTGGTTTGATAATGAAAAGTGGGCTGGATTACAAGCAGGTGATGTTATATTTGTTGGGAATACACAAGGGGCGGTACAGCAGCCACCAAGCGGTACAACGATGCAGTTTAATAACACTAGCAAAAAGATAGTTATTGATAATGAATCGTATGTTAAAGAAAATACAGATAAGTTTAATATGAGAGATTTATATTCTTATAGATGGTACAAAGTATTAGTTGTTACAGGCTACTGGATTCTTGTTTATCCCGCAGAAGTAGCAGAACAACAGATAAGGTTAGGCTTTAAGGCCGATGATATTGATAGAGATACAGACAAACTAAAGACTGATAACCCATTAGCAGTAACTTATAGTGGAACACCCACTTCTGGTAGTATCAGAAGAGGTTTGACTAACCTAATATATCCCCATGCTCACCCTGTTGGTAAGATGACAGTAGAAGAAGATATACACCATAAATGGAGGCATAGTGGCTCTAGGTGGTATCACTATAATGTAGGCGTAACTGCTACTGGTGATATTCCGGGTAGTGTTAGGGGAAGTAGGGGTGTAACTAGCACTGCTACTAGTGGTTGGCATAACCAATTACAAAGAGCAAATGTTGCTGTTGCAGGTGAAAACCAATTCAAGAATAATATATTAAACTATGATGGTCATACTAATTCTAGCCTCGCTTACAACCAATACCCACTAGATACGCAAGGTGGGAATATATGCAAAGTATATGCAGGTGATATTACAATAAGTGGAGTAAAGCATTTAACTAAACCCCATACAGCAGGTACGGTAGGGAGATTTAGAAGAATTAAGAATGATTTCAAACACATTTGGTTAAATTGGGCTGACATGAGAAATGATGGCTCAGCAGACGCAGATGGAGGTTATAGACAAGATTCTTGGGGATTACTGTACCCAACAGAGGATAATTACGATGTTACTATACTATCATCTGATTCACAAGAAGAATTAATATCACTAAAAATAGGAGCAGACATTGATTTATGGGAATTAGGTAAAACAGACCCATTCACAAGTGCAGTTTGGTCGGATAACTACACAAATACCATTACAGGTGATATAGTATCTCACCTACATAATTGGGAGTCTAAAGCAGGAGCACCTATTGCGGTTGATTCAAGTAAGTTTTTCAATCTTAACACCTATGCTAACAACGGGAAAATAGGAGATACCTCTGGTGGCTTAAAAGATATTGGGGAAACTATGTTAGAATCAGCAGGTGAGCCAGCACTTATGGATAGTTATTGGTGGGAAGCCCCACCGCACCCTTACAATGCTAAATATAGAATACAGTACGAACCAAATTGGAGATTCTTCATAAATTATCAGACTAAAATGACATTACCTACTATTACAGATAAGCCCGTACTAATATTAGATTCTTCAAACTATTACAAAGGTAATACATTCCCCGACTATTCTAATTATGGTGTTATAGAGCATAAAGAAACTGATGGGGATGATGTTTCTTACTATACTTACAAAACAGGAGGGTCGTTTGTTACAGACTATGATGAAATATCCGCATCAGACGCTTCAAGACTATATACTCATTTTGGTTCAAGAAAAGTTGATATTGTTAATGATGAAACATTTGGAGTTTCGTTTGAAAATACTATTATAGGCAATAACTCAATCCCTGAGTTAAATAAAGATAACGAACATTCAGTATATAGTAATTGGTCATCACTATATGGTTTATTTGCCCTAATGACAGTAGATGGATTTGTCGAAACAGCAGGTAATAATACTAAATGGGAACATGATAAAATGAGACTTCTTTGGCAAATGAGCAGAACAAAAACTTGGTTGAAAGGAAATAATATGCCTTTTAATTACGATATTAATAACGTACCTATAACTTATAGAATGGATAGTACACAATTAGGTGGTACTACCCTTGATAATTACGGTGATGCTTTAGACGCAAGGGGTAAAACATCCTTAAATATTATCCAAGCAGCAAGTAAGCAATCCGGACCCGGCTCGGCAGGTAATACAACAACATTCTTCTATATGGTAGGTAAAGATAATAGGTTTGAGTTTAGACCGTCATACAAACAATCAACTGCACTAACAAGAAGTAATTTTATAAAGTCAAATGTAACTGTAGAAGGTACAGGACAGATAACTAACGTAAGGGTTGTGTATAATGGTGGTGCATCGTTTGTGGATTATCCTAAACCAATTTCAGGAGCAGACAATAACTTAAGATGGAAAACTTTACAAGCATGGAGTATTTCATCCCCTAATCAAGCATTAGTCATGGCTAAATCAGAATACAACAAAAATAAAGAGAAAAACTATACTGTTGATGCGACTATAATAGGAACAACAGGTTCACATAACCCTATGACTTCCGGCGGTAGGTTTGGTTACATATCCACACCACTAATACAATCAATGCCCGATGGATTACATACTTACTCGACATTATTCCCACATAGTAATTTAGGTGGTGCGATTATAGGTGGGAGACAAAATGCTATGGATGGTAATCTCGATGGTATAATATATTCCGGCAGAACACAATCACAAGGAGCAAGTAACCAAACAAATACACATGGAGATGCTTGGGATGAAATATACATAGGAAGTAAAAGGGATTGGGAATATTTAGAAGAAGGTGTTGGTTATCATGGCTCTGGTTCTTGTAATGTCTATGATATGCACGACACAAATCACACAGGACAATATGCTCCATACGGTGTAAATTGTATAGAAAAGGCACTTCAAATAGTCCACATCCCTAAGAATGCTCCTAAAGTGAGTACAAGCACAGGTAATGAATTAAGAGTATTTATAACACACGCTTCAAATACTGCTAACGAAACACATTATAGAATATGGTTAATAGATGCACCATTTGATGCACAGAGAACTATCAATACTACCTTAGCACCTAGTAATATTGTATATCTTGATGTAAAAGGTAATGGGTTTTACGAAATAGCATTCCCACAATCATACGGGGGCGATTCAACAAGCAGAATCATAGTATCATTTAACGCAGAATATTGTGATGACTTACTAAAATATAGAAGTAATAATAGTATATCGAGTAAATCTAACAAAGGTAATAGAATATCAGCAATACCCGATGTGGCAACATCAGTATTAGACCTTTCGCATGGCAATCCTGTTAATGAAGGTTCAGCCTTCCCGCTAGGATTATCCCTATATTACAGACCACTAGGTAGTGAAGATTCACAAGGCCGTCAAGGACCACTATGGCATCTTAGACCAAGAGCTCTATACTATGCTTCTAGGATTGAAATAGTTGATGACTTTGTGTATAGACCTGCAAGAACAATAACATATACAGATGCTAACCTAAACATAAGTAGTGATAATCTAATGATAAATAGGGTAGTATGGAATGAAAGACCATATAACAAGTGCGAGGTAAAATTAGTATTACAGAAAAATGAATCGCAATCATTACTAAACCCACTATTACCTGCACCTAAACCTATACAAGATATAGGCGGTCAAGATGGGAATGAAGTTGGTGATGAAGGAGGTCATGGTTCTGATGTTGATGATGACAGAAAAGAAGGTTATGGGGATTATGACGCATCTATAATTACAAACAGGGGTATTGGTAAAAACCATAATGTTGTTAGTGGGTACTCGTCAAGACATATAAAACAAAGTAACATAGAAGGTATGCCTGACCAATTCACAGACAGTATAGGTTCTCTAAAGACTAAATCAAAAATAAGTATAAACAGACTAAGCAGAGGTTCTCTAAATAGTATTAGAGGTAAGACAGATTTAGATTTGAAACTTGGTGGTAAAACAGGCTTATTAGGATTTGACAAGAAGGGTGATACTAACTCAAAAAGAGTTAAGGGTATTGAAGGAATAGGTAATTCTAATAAGATAGAAAGCGGTAGTGCTATGATAACTTCCGAAGGCTTTACACTACCCGGAGTGAGCCACATAGCAGAAACAGGGGTTGTTGATAAATCAGATTATCACGAAGGCTCTGTTACTGTAACAGTACCTATTGATAGTATAGACGATAGAATAATGGTACAGTTATATGTATTAGCACCCAAAACAGGTGGTGGTGAAACGTACTCTATAAATTGTCTTGTTGAGTGTATAGATAGTGGTCACGTAAGCGAAAAGATTCTTAATATTAAATCTTCTGATGAAACACAAAGACTTATGGTATTCAACGGTGATAAATTATTAGGGGCTAATATTGCAGGTAATAAAATTAAAATTACTGTTGGAAGAGTTCCCGGAGGTTCATTACTTACTGTAAAGGATGGGAAAGATAGTTCTCCATTTGGTTCATTATTAATAAAAGGTGTTAATGTAATATTTAATACTAGAGAAAGAGCATCAATAGGTAATTTATCTTCTAAGAGCAAATTAACAACAGGGGATAATACAAAAGGATTCTTAAGTGGAACAAAAGATTCTATTAATACAAAAACTTCTAGCGGCACATACGATTCTAGCGGTAATATTATTTACAAATCAGACGGTAGGGCATCAAGTGATAAATTAAGAAAAACTTCGGGTGATGCTGATAGTTATTCTGAGGATGGAGCGTGATTCAAAACGACTTTTTGAGTATATGCTTCAATAATCCATGCAACATAATCTTCTAGCGTTTCAACTTCAAAAAAATGTGTAGCGGGAAATCGAAAAAGAAAGGTCTTTTTGAATGCCGCTATCCTACTCTTCATTCTCGCTTTTTGTATCACAGCGTTTTGTTTTCCTCCTTTTTTTCCTTTGGCAAAGAATGGTTTGAGGTCTTTAGTCTCCCCATATACTACCAGATATGGTGTCATTGTATTATCAGCAGCATACTCATTCATATCCCTTAACTGAGCCGCTATGGTTCTAGACCGCCCCTGCCCTATTATTGATGCAGATAAGTCTTTGATTTCTTTAGCCTCTATAATCCAATCATCTATGATATAATCCCCTGTCTTAAGACGAGTAACATATACTTTACCATTTGGGTCTGTTTTAGCATCACCTAGAGACATAAATAATTTATGGATTACTTTATCATTTTCTCTATCATCCACTATGAGATACCCACGAGGTAGTTCACGCATGACCAATCGACTTAGTCATTACTTATAAGCATTCTTAATTCAAGTATGTAGGATGACCTTCTGAGCACGAATCAACACTAAGAAAACATGAAATACATTTTCTTGACCCATGCACAGGCATAACCATATTAACCGACATACATCGAACACAAGGTTCTTTGTGCATAATACTTATAGGAGAACTGGACCTATAAAAACCTTTTTCAGTATTCACGCCTAGTTCCATCATCTCGCCAACACGGAGCCGCACAAAGGCCACGCTTGCAGAACCACGCACAAGACGTAGACCTTCCGTAAGACACAAGAGTATTTAGTGCTTTCCTTGTGACCTGTTCATTGTAGTCTTGCCACTCTAGTTTCTGAATAAATAAGACCGCTAAATCTATCATTTCCTGTTTCTGCTCATATGTTAAAGCAGTTGGTTCTGCGAAGTTTCTTAAGTGCTCAAATAAATGTTGTGCTAATGCGACCCGTATATGGTGTGGGGGATTTGATACTTCTATTTCTCGTTGCAGACATGGAATCATAGGAATAGCCTCTTGTGTTCCTTCTATGACCGTTACTTGTTGTTTATTCCAATCGCCCATCAACTCGACAGGGTTACTCGCAGCCCATTGTCTTATATCAAAACCACCATCCTTTCTTTTTTCTCCCCAATACGGATGAAGATGTGCAACGGGTGATTCTTTCGGCCTATTTGCTATAAGAGTCGTCTGTGGAGTCGTCTTGAAAGTATTTACATCCACCATTACCGCAAAACGCCCCCTTTTAGCGTTATATGTATGTGGGATTCTGCATAGTTTTCGAGGATAACCAACACCGTCTAGTGTTAAAAGACCATTAGCCATGAATCTTTGGTATCTATCAATAGTATGTCTCCATCTTCGTGAATCTACCGATATATCAAATAACTGATGAACATGAAATCCTCTTCCTGTCGCAACTAATCTTACATCACCCTCTAATCTGCATAGAAGCATAGCAACATCATCTTTGACTTGCTCTATTGTATAGTCATCGTTAGAATCAAAATCCCACCACGCTCTATCCATGATGGCTGTATTATCTTTATCATCCATGTTACCAAATGAGTATAGACTCGTGTATAAATCTGCCTTACCATTGAGTTTCCTCACATACTCTTTGAAATTATATTCGCTAGTACATATCTTTCTTTTCAAACCTATTTCACGAGGAAATGTCAGTAGGTCCATCATATCCTTCAACTGCACCACACCCTTGACAAGTCCTAATTCTATTCTTTGATAAACCTTTGCCTTCTTGCATGGCTACTGCGAATGTATGTGTTATATTCCACATTTTTAGTTTGCCGCATTCTTCACACATTTCTATTGTCGTTAAGTTTTGTAAATCTTTTGTATTCATACTATCACCGTTGGGTCTTGACCAGCACCATGTAACTCTTCATCACATGATAAATAGAAATCACAATAGTTTGCACAGAAGTATTCGCTCCACTTAGGAGTCCAATCTTTCATCTTAAGAGTATTAACAATCCTAGCATAGTCTTTTTCAAAAGCAGTGTGGCTACGCTTACCTAGTTTCTCTATTACAGTTATCCCCTTAACATCTCCAACATAGACTTCTTTGTTTTTACTTTTTAGTAAAGTCTCTGCTGTTTTAGGGTTGGTGCAATCAGAGGATATTAGCATCATGTGAGTCACAGGACCATATTTTTCTTCATAGCCTAGTAGTCTAATCATTCTAGTATAGAAACATAATTCTCTTCGCACCCTGCTTAACTTAGCGGTACTAAGGTCACCTGTTTTCAATTCCATAATACAAAGACCACCATCGGGGTGTAGCATAAGACCATCCCACATACCCGAAAGAACAACATCATATTCAGGGTCATACACCTCCTTCTTTACTTCTGCCTCAATCGGCAAGAAGAACTCGTTGCCCCATACTTCCAAGCGTTGTGTCTCCATAACTGCGATTTCGTCAAAGGTGTCATCATACTCTGTCGCTACGGGTAACTGGGCTCTTATAGTCTCTAGCCCCGTATGTTGTTCTTTAGTAGTATATAGATTCTCGACACCTTCATGCACTATTGTTCCTTTAATCATAAACTCGGTGGCGGGTATTCTTACATCGGGTAATGCTACCTTATTCCACCAATACTTACGAGGACACTGCCTTGCCGACATAAAGGATGATTTGCTTATACGGAGTTTAACATCACCTATTACTTCATAGGGATTATATGATGACTCCATATATTCACTCTTCTTCATTATTAGCAAAGGGATTTTCTATGTGGTTAAAACCATCCATACACTCTTTAACTTCTTCACCATTGTTGTTAATCCTGTTAGGGCAGACCGGCATAGCCTGTATTTCTTCAAACGCATGAGGATAAATGATATTCATACCACACCCACTACATTCTTCCTTAACTGCTAGACCTGCGTCTAATAGATGAAGATGTAAAAGTGTTGTCATATTCTCAGCGTGTTTGCTAAAGTCAATAAAAACACTCACTAATTGATTATGTTTTTCTTCAATCAAATCCACTTTTTCTTTCATTTCTCTTAAGTCTTGTTGCATGACCTGTTTTACTGTCATTTTCTTCGGCGTTCTTTGTCCTTTCATTATAACCACTCTACTGTTTTCCTTCCCTTCTTCGCATCGTATAGTGGAGACATATCCCAAGATGCTATTTCATAGAAAGGTTTAACTTTCTCTAAAATATATCTATCAGACATTATCTCGTACCCTATCCCGATGGTTGCTGGTAGTTCTTCCACCCTGTCAAAAGATATAAACCTTCCGTTATTATCTATCAGATTCCAAAAATATGAACCTTTTCTATATTGTTTTCCTAAGTGTGTATTCGCCCATAATGCTCCTGCTGCCGAGCCACCTATTGTCTTATAGTCTTTTAGGTCTTTCTTTAATTTACCTTTCTGTTTTAGGTCATCAAGGGATATGCTACCATCTATCATATCATGTATAATATTACATACTTTCTCTGTAACACTTTCTTCACTTTTACCATCAAGCATAGAGTTTATAGTTGTATTCATAGCATCCTTCATTATCTGAGGCATCCTTGCTTGCTTAGATTCAATCCCCTTGATATAATAGTCGGGTTCGTGGTATTTACCATCAGTCCATACTACCTTACCTGCGTATCTATTCTTAGCCTTAAGAAGCATACGCTCACAATGCTTTTCATATTCAGTTTCTATCGGAGCCATTTCTTTGTTAATCCACTCAACCATCTCCACACCCGCTTCGGGGGATTCAACACATACGAAAACAGAATCAGTATGACCATAAATTACATCACAACCCCATTCAATACATTTATCCCTAAGCGTAAAAAGAGTGTTTCTTGATTCCCTAGTAATGGCCGCCGCTACCGCAGGGTGATACATACCGAATCGGCTATCGCCACACACTCCATACAGCGAAGCCACTAGGGACTTTGTTGCGAATTGAGCCGAATCCCATTTAGTCTTTTCGTCTTTGGTTGTCGAAGCCTTCATATTAGCCTTGTACTCATTTCTTAAATCTGTAAGTAGGTTCATAGCACGACCTAATGCACCTGTTGGTGCGTCTGTATCGAACACAGCATTCTTCTCATCAAGTAAAGTTTCCCAAGATATATTATACTTAACGACATTACTATGGTACATGGCTCTAATATCCATGATGGCAACATTTTCATATAGCCCTGCTACCGGTTCTTGTATATCTGCACCTTGATAATCTTCATAACCAAACTGAGCCCTTGAAGGCATCTTCCAGTCAATTTCTTTATCACGCATAAATAATACTGTTGCTAATCTAGTGACCCAAGGAGTTGTTGTAAAATCACACTGAACAATATGCTGTAAGTTGATATAGTGGTCGATACAATTCAACATCTTATCTAATTTAGGAAGTAATGCTACGTCTTGTATGTTATAGTCAATGTATAGACCGATGTCAGTATAGTATGTATCATGCCCGTCTGCTAGGTCCATCTTTTCTTCATCTTCAAGAACAAACTGCGATACATCTTTTAGGCTTTGACCAGGTAGTTGCCCGTTCTTTATTCGCCATAACTTACAGAATACAGTCATTAGGTCAATAGTAATTCTGCCTTTGATACATTGTGACCAATCATCAAACTGATAACGAACAGAACCATGTGGACTCATTCTTTTACCTGCATTCCAACCATGCCTCTTACAAGCATCAAACAGGACTCGCATATCAGCACCCATAAAGAACCAACCTGTCAATACATCTGGGTCTTTCTTCATCATCACATGGAAGAAATCATCGAGTAATTCCTTTTCGGTCTTGAATGCTTTAAGTGGGGGATTGAATGTTTTATCTCCTAACTTACTTACTAATGGTGGGTGAGTTTGACCGGGCGGTGATACAAACCACGTTAGATATTTCCCCATGTAATTATCATAGACAGTCGCAACCGTTACTTCTTCCCTTTCATTCCACTCAAGGTCGACATACCATACACGATGCTTATAGAATGGGTACTCTTTACCATTATCCATAAGTACTCTATTAGTGAAGGGGATATTACATTCCCAAGTCTGTGAAAACTTATCCTTTAGTTGTGATACTTCATAAGGGTCGCTAAGTGTTATCTTAGTAAGTGATTCACCATAAAGACCACTAAAACCCTCTTCCTTTCTTATTGCTGAAACTAAATCTGCTTCTTCATCTCTAATAAAACCATAAGGGTAAATGTGGCTTATTATATCTTGCTTTCGGTCAAGCGTTACTGGGTCACGATACCTAACTGCAACCCTTTTCCCGCCTAACTTATCCACTATCATAGTGTTCCGTTATATCGCTTAGTTATAATACTTGCCATCCATCACGGCTTATAGTTAGTGGGTTATGTGGTTTGAAACAATTAAACCATTCCGCTATATCATCCATAACTTCTGCACTAAATGGTCTAACAAACTCCCAATCATTATGTGCTATGACCCAAGGATTATCCTCTAAGTCTAAACAGAGTTCTTGGTCCTCCGCAAACCATATAACCTTCTTGCCGGTCATGTGTGCATACATAATCTCCATACAAGTACCTATGCTTAATTCTTTAGGAACATAATTGACTATAATAATATCACTTCGGTCTATCATTAATTTATCTCTAGGGACTATTAATTCTTTGAATGTCTCATCATAATGAACATCACCTGCTTTAGCACTAACCATAGGATTGAATACTGTAAATCCTTTTTCGGTCAATATATTATATGCTACTTCACGCCACCCTATTGAACGCCAACGCTCATCACCTTCGAGAATTGGTCCGCACAAATAGAATGATACACTCATTCTTGTCTCCTTCCTCTTGGTCTGCTTTCGATACCATGCTTTACAATCCACTGGTTTATGGTCATAGGACTTACACCACATCTATTCCCAATCTGTTGAAGGGTTTGTCCTTTGTTGATATATTCTTCTCTTAACCATGATTCTTGTCTATATGGTTTAGAGGTATCTGCTGTACCTGTGCTTAGGAGATACCATACTCCATCTTTAACGAATCTTACATTCGCTTTACAGGGTATTATTTCTTGTATTCCATCTTGTTCTTCATCTATTACTATTGCATATTCTGTTTCTGTCATTTATTTTGGCTTCCCGCCTATGGGCTTTCTACTATTACGGAAGAGGCATGGGGTTATAAATCTTTGGATTACAACCACTCTGTATAGTTTCTTTTTTCAAAGTAAGAGGCCTTCAATTCTTTCGTTATCTTTATACTAGGTACGGTTTTGTATATCTTATTTACGATAGCCGGTCTTAGTTTCTGCTTTGCTATCTTACTAGAAGCACCTCTAACTGCTGCACCTCTATTTACATAAGCACTATCCAACCCTAATTTCTCTTCCCATGCCTTTGAAGCATAGTGGAGGAGAACAGGTGTCATATTCTTTATTAACTTATTATCGTAGTCTTTACAGGCCGTATCATATATTAGACCGTTGTCAGTCCTATGTGAAAGATGATACCCTATACATCTATCCCCTTCCATAATGGTCAGAAGAAGTGCATCTTCTAATTGTGAATAAGCATTGAACGAGTCAATAAAGAAGTTAGGCTTCCATGCTTTTTTATCCCTTTGTCCTAACCATCTGCCGGTCAAAGCATTACATGATTCAAGCGTTTTGTATGGTACGTTGCCCCAATGAACCTGTATATCTATTGTATCTGAGTCGTTAAGCGACTCAGCCTTGTTACATGGCCTTCTTAATTGGTTCTTGTTCACCCCGTATCTATCGCTGAATGCACTAAGTTTGTATATGTATTCTTCATTATCAAGCACACATTCTTGCATACCGGACTCATTTACTAGGCTAGGAATACCTGCATCGTTTAATTTATTCACCATATCATCACTTGATGGTAGGATAGCATACAATACTTGAGTACCCATAATTTGTCTGTCTTTCAGAACGACTAATTCATCATCAATATATCCTAACTTGAATACATGAGGTTGGTGCATCAATCTAAGGGGAGATTCATAGTACCTAATTAACCTACCACAAGACATAGAAGAAAGTGCTTCACGAAACTCGGTATAGTTTTCTAATGTTAGTGGCTTAAACTCGCTTAAGTCTAAAGCCATTCAACATCCTCAGTCTTATCTTCAACATCTAAGTAATGAAACTCATCCTGTATAGTCTTTGGGTCACCCTTGAAGAAGATTAAAACATTCTGATGAGTTTTACCTAACTTTCTATTGTTAGCAAACTGCTTATGGACTCTTATAGGAAGGCTACCTGCAACTGTAATTAAAATACATTCATTGTATAAGGTAGCACCTGCTGATTGAAATGCGTCAATAGTGTCGCTAACGAAGTTACGATAGAATCCTTTTTCATTTCTAAAGTCTCCAACAACGAACACAGCAAATCTATTAGGCTTGAGCATATCAACAGAACGCTGAATAATATTTCTATACGAATCTAAAAACTCGTGGTGTTCCATAGTGGATAAATCCCTATCATCTTCTGAATAGACTTCAAGGTCACCATAGGGCGGGCATGAAAATACCATATCCCATTGACCACCTATCTTATCCTGTATGTCTAGTGCGTCTCCAACAACCCAATTAGGCATAGGTAAATCTGTATTACCTAGAATCTCTAATCCTTGAATCCTATTTGCTTGTACTTGGTCGGAACGTAATTCCATACCCGCATACTGATGATTACCATGTGCTGCAACAATTCCTCTTACAGAACCACCACAGAAAGGGTCAAGAATGCTACCACCTTCGGGGCAGAACCAATTATACATTAACTCTGTTAGCACTGGGTCGAATATAGAAGTACCTGTTGCTCTATTTTGGAAAGCATCACCTTCTTTTAGGGCGGCACTTGTTGTACCATCCTCATTCTTATGAAGCCATGCACTATTTTTACCTGTGCCTCCTCCCGGAATTGCTCTAGTATCTTTCTTAGTTTCATTCCACGTTGCTTTGTCTCCAATAGCGAATGTCTTAGCATTACCTTTTGAATCTCCACCGACCGATACTTCTTCATCTGTTAGAAGAAAGCCTTCTTTTTGTAATTGGTCGAAATCATATTCCTTTTTACCAAACATATACTTCATGTTCGACTTTGACATAGCGATAAGTGCTTCACCCCTACCTAATTCTGAACGAATACCTTTACGAGTCCACCAACGCTTTCTGTCTTGCCAATAACCTTGACGAGCATCTAGTATGCTGAAAGGCGGTGCGCCATATCTCTTTTTTAGTGGTGTTCTTATTATATGTCTTTCTAAACTCATTCTTCTTCATCTCCATCATTATATTTTTTCCAAGCCTCGAATAGAGGCAATATATCTCCTGATTCAAATATAGTACCAGAGGCCATGTGGATTAAGAAAGGTTCATTATCGTAGGGTTCTGTTATTGATGATATATCTCTTATATCCATCCAAGTTATACCTGTTGAAGTCGATACGGATATTATTGTTTTCATCCTAAAAACCTCCTTCGTCACAGCAGTTGCCCGCACAATCGTCGCACTGCGGTTCATAACAGTGTTCACAATCCCAAGTATTATCTGCTCTAGTTTCTGAACCACAATTACAAATCATCCATGAAGAATCTAGTTCTCCGTTAAGAATTACTTTACCTTCGTGGTGGTCTACTGATATCGTAGGTTTTGACTTATGTAATATACCCATACCGGTAGGGTTTTCATGGCAACACTCGATAGGAACGATAGCCAATAAACCTGCATCAACTCCCATTTCACCACCACTAAAATACCAACAGCCATCTCCTCCCGGAGAAGGATAGACTTCTATTTTGTATGTCTCCTCTGAAAGAGTTCCTTCATTCATAGTCCAATCTAATTCTGCTTCGTAATCTTCGTTTTGCTCAGCCCAAAGTAATTCACAAAACTCATTCCATCTATTATCTTCTATAACATAACAGGGGTCGCCTGTATAGTATTTGACTTCGTGTAATTCCATCATTGGGAATCACCTCTTAATAACTGCTGCTTGGAATACCCAATCACCATTGTCGAATACAAGTAATAGTCTGATACCCTGTCCTTCTGGTCGGAAGTCTATGAAGTATAGATTGACCATACCATCATAGTTAGATAGCATTTGCTCTAATCCACCTTCAAAGGTTGTTGTAAAATCCTCTTGGAAAGGTGTATCATCATTAAGTATTGTCTCAGTCTGCCCTTTCAAATCGCTACCGGTTAGAACGAATAATGTGTCTTTGCCGTCGTGCTGAAAGGTATATTGGTTAAGTTTTTGACCGTTCATGTTATCACATCTTAAAGCCTCGTGAAGAAGGTTAGATGAAGTCTCAACCATGTGCATAGCATTTCTTTTTGAGCCATCACGCATAATATAGCATCCCGCAGCAGGGTCAATCTGATTAGACATACTTACAGACTTCTCTTCCCACTGTGCAATTGTTTCTTGACTGTGTGGGAACGCTAGACTACCCGGCTCTGCAACTAATGTCGTTTGCTTACCGCTGCTCTTAATCTTTAATGAACCACCTAATTGTGTTAGGGTTACATCTCCGCTATGTGCTGAAAGAACTCCTAGTGTTCTATCAATGTCGGGGATGACTATTGCATCTTCATTTTCTGACCATGAACAGGGGATTGAAAACTTACCAAGACTCGTCTTGCCATCTCTAACTAGACTTGTGGTGTTCGCACTATCCCCGTTGGGTCTAATGACACAGCCTATAACCTGCTGTTGAGGTTTTGCATTCACAAATTGTTTTCTTGCTGTTACTTCTAATAATCTCTTGAGGTTTCCCGTCTTGACTAACATATTTGAATCCACCTAGTTACCACTTATAAAGATTATGTCCATTTTGACAGAGGTTCGTCACTTTCCTTAGCCAATCTTTCTGCTATGATTGATATTGAACTTCTTAGTTGATACATCTCATCTTGTAGTTGTCTTATCTCTAAAAACATTCTGTCTATGTCACTAGCGACTTGATTCATTTTATCGGACATTATATCAACCCCATGTCCGGTAGACCGTTCCATGTTACTTTGTTATCTTTAATTTTCAATACGTCATGTGAAGTACCAACAAACTCGCTGCCTGTCCCTTTCATTTCCTCTATGACAGCACGGACAACAAACTCACCTGCTTTAAGAGTTTTATCTGCTTTGACACCTGCGGCCTCATCACCTTTTTGTGTGTATCTCGCTAAGAATATCTGCTGGCTCATGTTTCGTTGTGTACCATCTACCCAATCCGGTTTTTCACCAACTTTCATGAGAACTTTTTTGCCTCCACCATCACCTAGATATTGTCTATGGTCTTTCAGATGGAAGGTAAAGAATACTCTATCGACCGGAAGTGCTTGAATACGGTATAGTGTATCTCGATATGTTTGATTACGCTCACGCCATTCTTTTTGGTTGAATGAATCTCCTTCATCATCAATTACTCCTTTAGCAAGTAATGATTCACGCATACTAAACTCGCACCACTTAAGATATGTTGAGCCACCATCACAAATAACTGCGGCGACTTCACCATCTTCGCATAAGTCTCCAGCGATTGTAACGAATGCTTTGACCTTTTTTACTAAACCATGCCACGATACTGTTACTCCATCTTCTTCAAATATAGAGTCATCTGTCTCATCAAATAGTTTAAGAACAATTACGTTAGGGTCATCAGGACAAACGAATCTGACCGTTGCTTCGGCTGAATTATCGAAGTCAAATATAATGACCTTTTTACCATCCTTAATTTCCTTTGGTGTTCTCGCTAGTGATAATGCAAGACCAGTCTTAGCGGTGTTTTCTTTACCGACCAAAGCCATGCGTATAGGCGTGGATAATAACTTACGCTCAGCATTCTTGTTGAATAATTCCCTATAATGGTCAACAGTATAGGAAGGAGCGGCGGAGGCTTTCACCCCCTTTGCCGCAGGTTGAGCCCAAGCCATGCTTAATCCTCCCATGATTCAGCATCGACTGATACTGCTTCGATAGAATCGACGCACCACCAACCATGTGTTGTAAATCTCATTTCGTCATCTCTAGATTTGTATGTCTGCCCGACCACTAGAACCTGCGAACCAATCCCGAAGGTTAGTAAGTGCTCATGTGCCTTTGGTATGACTAAATCAATTCCCGGAGCAGTTGATGTAATATCTAAGTCTCCTAGTGTTACAATATATCCACCACGTTCTCTTGGGTCTATATGAACAACTTCACCAACGCAACCGACCCATTGGTCCCACCAATCTTTATCGTCTTTGTGGTCTGTATGATATTGTTCTAGTGTTGCGAAAGAAGGTAGTAATCCGCCGTTAGGGTATAGACCGTTTAGCATATCCGGCACGATACCTGCTGGACCAGATTCTGTCATAGTCATAGGTGGTGCTGAGAATATTCCCGCCACTTCTTCATTAGGTACAAGGTCGCTTAATTCTTTAGCATAAGCAACTTTACCATCCCTACCTGGTCTCAATCCTATCGAACCGGGTAGAAAACTAGCGTACTGAGTATCAGCCATTTTACCGCTTGACCGTACACTAATAAGTGAAGGTTCATCGTTAGTACCAACCTTTCGACCTAAGAAGGATGATGTTCTTTCTTTCTCAGACATAGGGCGTGGTGCTCCATACTTGAAGTTAGCATCACCGCTTGGGAAAGTCGGTGTTGTGTTATTCCAAATTAGATAGAAAGCATCTCCGTTTGGTAATTCTTTGTGGATTCTAGGTAACTCTGTTACATCTGATTCATCTATTTCATTAGTCATAGTACCTCTAGATATAATACCACTATTAGCATAGCGAGTGTAACCCGCACCACTAGCCTCGTAATATACTAAAGCACCATTTCTAATTTGAGCCTGTGTTAAAGCATCTTCAACATTTCCTCTTGAAGTTAATTCACGTTCTGTTTTATTGTAAGCAATTTGAGCCCAATCTTTGTAAGGTGGCACACGGATAAACATTCCCTCGAATTGTTCTAATCCACTCTTTTTTAGGCGTTCACTAATCATCTTTAATTGACGACCAGCAACTCTAGCAGATAAGACAGTTTGTGTTGTCTCATCTTTGCCGCTAGAAGACCATGATGCTGTATTCTCAGCATGGACTTCCGCCATTTTCAATCGCAACCTTTCTTCTCCAACCCCCAAGTTAGACGCAAGGTCTCTTATTATTTCATCTGTATTTATCGTTTTGTTATCGGACACTTTTAATCACCGTTTGTTACTACTTCACGCACCCCGTTACCCCTTATAATACTTTTGTTTTATTGGCTTATAAACCTGCAAAACTCCCAAATTACATATTCTTCGGGAACACCATTTATTAGGTCTCTTCGTGCTTGAATGGCTGCCTCAACAACTAACATCTTACTTTTGTAATCGCTCATATTAGCGTCTATTGCTTTTAGGAATACTTGATGAATAGCCTCACGTGCAGGGGCTTCACTTAATATCTTGACCGCTTCGGGAACATTACCCATCTTAAGACACATGGTCAAAACTGAACCCGCATTAATCTCAGGCGTACTGATAGATGCTATGAATCCTTTTCGGTCTATGGGGGATAAGTAAGAGGCCGCTTGAAGCGCACCGATAGCATTTCTCATATCACCACCATGCTTATTGATAATTACTGTTAAATCTTCCTCAGTCATTTCTACCGCTTCCATAACACAGATATGTTTCAAACGCTCCATAACTAAATCATCGGGTATTGGATTGAATGTTCTGACTTGACACCTTGACTTGAGCCAAGGAGATACTTTGTTCAAATCATTACAAGTAAGTATGAAAAATCCTTGAGCGTTTTCTATAACTCCTTTTAGTGCGTCTTGTGCTGTCGGTGTTATTCTATCTGCCTCGTCAAGAAGGAATATAGTTTCATACTGCCCGATACGAGACATAGGTCCTATATCATCTTCAACGAAATCTATTCCCCTTTGTTTCTTAGTCGAAGCATTGAACTCATGAAGTTGGAAAAGTAATTCATCAGCCATAACCCTCGCCATAGTTGTTTTACCACTACCCGGCTCAGGACTATGGAATAAGAAGTGTTGCATCGGTGCATCACCATTGACAATCGCTCGCATTTCAGATACTACCGAATCTTGTGATAATACTTCATCCAACTTCTGTGGTCTATATTTTTCAGCCCAAATTACTTTCATTGTTCCACCTCTTTAATTCCATCGTTAGGAAAATATTTCCATGTCTGCCACCATCTAGGTTCTGGTCGCCCACGTTCCCACTTAGCGAATGATTTACTGTGATAGTAGCGTCTGTATGCTGTGACTGCATCATCATCCCTGTATTCATCGGGCATGGCTTGAGCGTATGGTGTAAAGCCAATGTTAGGTATCTCAGCCCAAGCATAGTCTGAGGTATCTCCATCGTCTATTAGTAATTGTGCTAGGTCATAGATACCTTGTTCGCAAAAGTGAGTTTTACCAAAGCGAAGTGTATATTCACAGCATAATGCCTCTGCGTGTTTGTGAAGCCACCACCAATTAGATGATGAATCGCCTGACCAGATAGTACATGGGTGATTAGGATAACCGCCTTTGAGTGGCGTTCCTTTTTTGGTCAATGGCATAGATTCTGGGTCTGCACCATGACGTAGTAATGCACTACCTAGCATCTGATATGACTCAACAATCATTTTAGGGATATGCTTGTCGCACATCATTCTAGCGGCTTTTCTTGGGTTTTCGTCTAGGACAAAGATGTTCATAGCACACCCTAAGCGTGTTTCTTTATAATCATTTAGGACAACGGGTACATTCTAAGCAATAATCCATAGTTTCTGTGAAATATCTTTTCCTACCGCATTTGGTACATTGTTTAGCGTGTTCTGCTTCTTCTTTACTCAAAGCATTGAAGGGTAAGGTGAAAACAATATCATCATAATCCCTAATCAATTCAAAATTAACTTCATACTGTGGTACACGCCTTCTCCTACCATCACCTGTTGTTATAATTACAGACTTTTCTGAATTAACTTGAGGGTTTCGGGATAATATAGTACCTAAAGAGATAGGGCTAGGTGTGCTTAGTAAATTAAGTCTGTTCATAAGATGTGTTGTTAATTCTTGTTTGGTCAATGCTTCATCCACTTCCCATAATATATTTATAAGTTCTCTTCTTATTCTTGCATTGTACGCCGCCATTCTTACACCTTTCGTTCTTCTTCCCATATAATATCCGGTCAATTGCCCTTTTTCTCCTTTAGAACCCCATGACTTTCTCTTCCGCCCATTATATGACACTACCGTGTGGGGTGAGGTAATAGTTGATAAACTTTACTGTTCCAACCACATAGCGTAGTCCATTAAATCTTCTGAGGACTCTTCATTGACGTATAGTTCGCCAGAGATTTTTGTAGGTAAAATATTAGTAAAGAGGTTTATAAATCTAAGTAATAGTATTATCAAAAAAGACCAAATAGGTGTAAGAAGTGCTAACACAATTATTTCTAAAGCCATTCTATCAAGGACTCCTTAGTTTTCTTAATAGTAGATGGTGCTTGGTCAATCGTTCTTAGTTTGTTTCTTACTTCGGGGGCATTAGCAACGATTATATCTGCATAAGCATCGGTAGACCGGAATCCGAAGGGGATTATAGAATCATCCTTTATCTTCTTCTTAGGCCATGAGACATGACTGTGAATCGGTTCTGTTCCAAAAACTAATGCTGCTTTAGCATATGCCTCATCCATCTGATACCTTGCCTTACTAACTATACGTTGTTCTTCAATTCCCTGCGGTCTATTGACCCTATGGAATGCTTCTGCTAGTGCTAGAGGAACAGGGTTCATAGATTTCCATGCCCTGTTTCTATCAGACCACTTCATCATAGCATTAATTGGTGAATTATAGTTATTTTTACCCTTCTTAGCGGATTTATGAATAATAATATTATCCCCTTCACGAACACCTTTAATTCCCTTTCTAGGTATCACTACAAGCCTATATGTTACTAGATTAGCCCATTCTTTCGCCATAGATAGGGGGAATGATTCACAATGTAAAATATAAGTAGTGTCCGGTGCAGTAGGGGGTGATGTGAGTTCACCATACATCAAAATATAGTCTCCATTCCTAAAAGAAGCATCGTCACCTGCATAAATTATTACACCCATTATTTCACTCTCCCTACCGGTTGTTGCGGTATTACCCTATGGCCTCCGCACTCGCCGCATGATTCTTTTCCTTCTTTATGAGTTATAATACCACCACCATTACATACAGGGCATATTATTAAAAGTCTTGTAATACATATTCTGCATCTTAATTCTCCTGATTCGAGATGCTGAATTGTGTGCCTAGAATGCCTCCACTTACAGCATTCAATACAATAACCTTTCCAAGAAAACTCATTCTTCTTCCTGTCCTTCGTCATATACGCCATCTCCATAACCTATTGATTCAAAGACATAATCGGGATATATAGTATGCTCACGGTAATTTGCTTTGTGTTCTAGAGGCATTTTATTCCACTCGTTATCAACAACGTCTGACCACCATCTAATACCATAAGCAAGACGGGGTACTGCAACTCTAGTAATATCTAAATCGTGAAATGCGAAGAATAAATCAAACCTACCTCCTGATTCTGGTAGTGGGTGGTCTCTATCTTCCAAATCGGGCAAAGTTTCTGATGTACCAATAATAAGAGGTATATGCTTACCTCCGCAGTTATTAACTAATTCTTCTAGGAAATATTCTTTACCTTCTTCAAGAATTGCTCCGGGCATCACAGCAACCACACTATAAGCATCCCTATCTCTATTTTTCCAAGCCCTTTTATTCCATTTGACAGGTATGCAATCTAATTCTCCGTATTTATCCATATATTCTTCCTCCAAACTATCTAGCATATATTTAGTCCATGCCTCATGTTCGTACATAATAAGTCAGACAGGCCAGCCCTTATAAACATAGCGTTGGAAACGTCTCCACTGATGTTCCGTCAAACCCCATACTTCACGAATAGCGGTAGTTGTGACCTTGTATTCACCATGATACCATTGATAACCCTCATCATTAAAAACAAACCTAATACTATCCTCAATCATAAGATTCACAAGCGTTGGGAATACCTCAGTTGGTATAGGTTTCGTTGCTAAGTGTTTATTTCTCTTACGCCACTTTTCCCTACCAACCTTCGGTAACATATCAGCGATAACATCAATATCAGAATCTAGTGACTCAATATCTGCATCAAGAAACTTATACTTTGTCATTTGTAACCTCAATAATAGGTGCTTTCATTGTTGATACTCTTAATTCCACTTGGTCTAGTAACTTAGGGTGTTCTTTCAGTGTATCTACTAATACATACATTACTTCATCTAATTGACGTTGTGCTAATAGTAATTGATTATCTACACCAATTTCCTTTTTCAATTGCCCTGCTAATTTGAGGTAACCACCTAATTGAGCAGTAAGTCTAGTTGCATCAGCAATAAAGTCGCTATCAATAAACTCTTCAGACCGTTGCGCTTCTAATTCATCAATCCACGTTGTTAGTCTCTGAGCCATATTTTCTGCTAGATTAACAGTATTTATTGTATCTTGTCTCATGGCTTCTATAAGCCCTGCCTTTAGTGGGTCATAATCTTCATGGTCTGCTAAGTGAACATTTACTGAGCCGGGTAGCCAACCATATTTCTGTTCTAAGAAAGAAGCGGTAGTTTCACCTCTATACACTTTCATTTCTAACTCAACTCTATTAGGTGCTTCGCACATAGGACAGTCGGGTGGTGTAAGAACCCATCTAAGAGCGTCAGCCCAATCTCCTTTAGGACCTAATCTCATTAATTTTTCTTCTACTAATTTTCTTGTTTTCATTGTTCAGCACCTGACCATTCTCCCCATTGTAATTCCGGCTTTTTTCTTGCAGGTGGGGTATCGTACCCTATTCGGCACATAACACCCTTTCTGCCCCTACCTTCTTTAACTGTTTTGAACTCTTTATACCATGAATTACCTTCTAATGACTCTTCAATCCACCTCTTTGCTGTCTGATAGTCTCCGTTAGTTACCATTTTGGCAACTTCCTTTACGAGGGTGGACTTAGGCATATCCCGATTCCAAAAGGTTGATTTTATTAACTCCATATCTGCATCCATTACTGTTCTTCTCATCCTAAGTGCATCATCAAGATATTTTCTTAATTCATCATTTATTGTTATTTCAAAGACCGGCATTGGGGTATATGTTTCTTGCATCATCCAATACCCTAGCATTAATCTCCTAAATAAATCCGCTTCCCATGACCTAACATCTTTATTTTCTAACCAATCTTGAACATCTTGTCCGAAGCGTACCTGTACGGGGGGATTTAATATAGCCTCCATTTGACGTTCTAGCAAAAATCTTCTTATAACTTCTCTAAGTGCATTTATCTTTAATCGCTGTTCGTGAGACATATTAGCCTGTTTTTGATTAGCCCTCTTGAATGCTAATTCTTTCTGAGGGTTCATGTCAATATCTATAATAAAGAACCTTCTGTCAAGACCGGATTCTAATTCAAATCGACCGGGTTGTGTTCCACCCCATACAGTATATCGGGTTGTGTATCTCACCCACCCACTTCGCATTGACTTATTCACACGACCATTATCTGTTGAGGTAAGCATTTGATTCATCATATCTGTGCTGTGGTCTTTATTCCCCGCATCTACCAAACTGCTAAACTCTTCAAACCCTAAGAATCCACCACACATCTCACGTGCAAGTGGTCTGCCTACAACTATACCATCTTCATTTACCGAGCCGAACATACCTGCTTCGGTCACGCTATTAGGTCCTATCATGGTTCGGAAACCTTCTCCCTTAAATCCTTTTGCATTCCAAAGCAGACCTGTACCTTGTGCTAAGAATGTGTCGATTAAGATTGACTTACCCGAACCTTTCATACCTCTCATTAATATATGTAGGCGTGTGTCGGCTGCTCTCGCTCCGGGTGTATAGAATGGGGCATTAGGGTGTCTCATAGGACAGGGTTCGATTACAAACTCTTCCCCTTCTGTAAAATCACAGGTAGCACATTTGTTCATACTGTTAAATATATGCGACCCAACTGATGCTAGAAATATAGGTATCTTATCTTCTAGGTCTATCAGATAATTCAAATCGCAGTAGTTTTGTGTTGCCTTAAATATATTCATTCGCTCACCCTTAGCAAGCCACTTTCCTTTTTTCAATCTCCTTAATTATCTCTTGTTTTCGCCTTTGCGTATGTGTCTTGTGGCTAACGCACCTAGTATTCCCTTAAGAAGTTTGTGTAAGAATTAATTCTTTTTATTATTTCTGTAGCCTACAAAAAGAAATAAACGCTATACTACGCCCCTGTTTGATTAATTCTTTTTTTACGCTATGTAGTTATTTACTTACTACACACCGTGTAGGAGTAGATATATACCCTACACGAAATAAAATATAAAGAAAAAACGATGCACTGCGCCCCTGTTAATCTTTCAGTAGCAAATAAAAAGAATAAAAAGAATTGAACTCTATAAGTGTTTATTCTTCAATCTATCCCTTTTACCACACTCGGAAAAGGGTGTTCTGCTTATTCTACCGTCATTAAAGTCCCAATCACCTTTAGGGTCATGCCTAATACAATAACCTTCATTTTTCTCTAAGTCTAATTGATAAGTTGCTAATGCTTTACATGGTTGACCCTTCTTAGTTGTACCTTTGCATTTTGGGCGTATAGCAGGGTCTTTAGAACACACACCACAAAGACCTAACGGTACTTTTACTCTAGAACTCGGTTTTCTATTGGGCTTAATAACACACCCACAACCTCTACAGTAGTCTTGGTGTATTCTATGAGTAACTTTCATAGGTTTTATTTTATTTTCTCTTATGTGTTCATTCAATATCTTTCTGCTTCTCATACTATTCCCTCCAACAGGCTTGCATTTCATAACCATTAAACCACAACTCGGGGGTTACAGGATGACTACCACCTTCTATTAATATAACATCTAAATCACCACTATTCTTAAGAGCGATTTTTAACTTCGCTATGAACCAATCTATACCCAATTCAAACCCTTCTTTAACAAAGTCATGCGGCATAGCGACTCCATGCGTTGAAACGCCTAAAAACATACCTATCTTAGTATATCCCCTAAGCATTATGTTTCTATCTAATTCTTTAGACCACAAAACAAGACAAGCCTCATTGACCGTTTCGTATTCAGCACCTAAAGAATAACCAAAGTATAATTGTTTCGCCTCTAGTTTGTTAGGTTTTACACATCCACTCCATTTGAAATTAAAGGGAATTGACGTACTAAGTGGTCTGGGGCTAAAATCCCCCCGTCTAAGCATATACTGGATGCTAAACGTATTTACTTATAGTCTTATTCATGTTCCTTAGGTCGCCATCCGGTGTTTTCGCAATCGTCTACGAAGTGCAAACCTCCCTTTTTTAGACAATCGGGACAAAAATCTGGATGCCACTCTGTTAATAGATAATATTGCTCTAAACAATGAACACATTCCCATAGAGTAACAGGTATTTCTTCCTCTATTTCATCAAAGCCAAACCTACTCGTGAGAAAGCCCCAAGAACTCCTTTTTAGCCTTTTTCCCTATAAGAGTTTGGTCGTCTTGCTACCACGACATCTCGCTATAAAACTGGCTCAAGAACTCTACCGAAAAACACCTACAATAGAGAGAAGAAATATTTCATTCCTCTTCATCAAGATAACTCATAAAGTCATCCACTGTCTCTTTAAGCCAATCTCCTTCATCCTTATAGACCTTTTCCTCTTCTTCTTCCTCTACCGGAAATATTTCGTCAGCCCAATACTCGAGGACACCCCAATTAATACCGTTCTCGGCATCGTGATTTCGCTCTGCCCGTCTCAAAACTTCCATACATTGGTCTGGGGTTAAATCCGGTCTTATCGACTGTACGTCGTCTGTATGCCAGAGCACCACTATGCTGTTCTTGTCGTTCCATATTATTTGGTCATATAATTCATTAATTCTCATTTAGTTCACTCCATTCTTTTTCTGTGAATACGACAACATTACCTAGAGGATGTTTCTTACCTCCAAGATAACTCGGGTGTTGGAAGCAAAGAGGATTTATAGGCAGACCTTTTAGTATTGCTTCCTCATTTACTAAGGCGTTTTCTCCTGTGCTGAGTATCATGTGAGTCACCCATCCACCGACTGCTGTTTGGAAATCTCTCATACACAAGAACTCCATCTTGCCTAAGTCTTGCTCTACGCCAGTCCATCTCAATAATTTAACCACTCGAATCAATCCTCCTTCCACTTCCACAAACTGAGCATTTGTACTCATTATAACAATTCCCGAGTTTAGTATGTATATCTAACTCGCATTGACCGGTATTAGTATTAGAGTAACCCCCTTTACAGCCAAACGAGTATAGTTGGCACTCAGAAGGTGTATCTCCAGCAATCAATACAACTCCACCATTTGCTCCGTACCACCTGCATTGTGCTCTTTTAGAGGTCTTATGCGTATAATCTCCCCACTCTTTATCCCACCAGAGATATAGTCTAGCATTCTCTTTTTCACCCATCCAGAGTTTCCAAAGTCTTTTCTCTTCAAGGCTAGTTTTCTCAGCGAGAACCACACGCTTACTATCGAGTTGACCGAAATTGGCGAGATTATATATTTGACAATCTCTATACAATTCCCAGTCGAAATCTTCACCTAAACTCATAATTCGCTCTGCGGTTTTTATACTTCTCGACATTCGCTCAACCGGATTCCAAATTGGCTCACCATCTGATTTAGCCTTTTCTCTTTCATATAGTGTCTCAACCATTTCATGTAATGACCTATTATTAGGTGGTCCAGCAAAAAGGTCTACCGGCCACATATCAAAGTATCTCTCATTCCAAATATGCTCTATTCCCATAAAGTATCTCTCCTAGTGTACGCTCTAAATCTATCTAACTCTTGCTTAAGATACTCTATTTCCACTTTCATACCTCTAATAGTGTCGATTACTTCCTCGTCACTAAGAAACTCTTTTTCATTAATATTAAATACCTGTCGAATTATGGGTCCCATAATCTCATCTGTTCTCAAGAAGCCAACAATTTCCTCGTGGACCAATTGCTTAAACTCAGCCCAATCTAAAACTCCTGCTGTAATGTGGTCTTGTAACTCTTTCTCAGTCATAACACCTTTCCTCTTTTGCTCCCATCTAATATACTCTTGCTGTTTATTTATTTTCTCAAACTCATTTGTCATTCTTCTTCCTCCTCACAATGTTCTCTTAAACTATCCCAATCAATAGTCGTGAAATCTATTAGGTCTGTGTAAAAGTGGGCTGTTGAGCCATATTGCTTCTCCATCATATCAAGGAACTCATCTTCTATCGTTTCCTCTAGATAATTCACATCACTCACAGTTCTAGGCTCATACCACAAATTGACGAGCCATGTTGCCCTGTTCCTCCAACCATTTACTTCTCTATTACACATATTGAATCTCCATAAGTGCAAGAGGGCTAAGGCAGGAGAATACCGGAAAGAATGTCTCTATGAAATGAATGCGCCTCAGCCCCCTTACACTACTTCTAAAAGTTTATACTATATAAACAGTTTTATCTCTTGAGTTCCCGCAGAAACTCTACCGTATATCTATAATAATTCATTTACTGTCGTCTCGAACAATTCATGAGCAGCACATGATACACACTCGGGATGGTCGCACACTCTGAATAAGATAGGTTGGTAGACACCATCCTCAAAAACAACAGGTCTAGTATTACAATAGTCGCATACTTCCTCAGAAATCATGTTAGTCCCTCTTTAGAGTATGGCCTCTTGCGTTTATGATGTCGATTAAATTATCTCCTTTACATTCATAACAGGTCCAATACTTAGGTCTGGTATGTGTTCGGTCTATCAAATCTATATGACCTGCGCAGGTCATAGCACCACACGCCTCACACATGGCTCCTTCTTCGTAAAAATTCTCTGCTTTACAGCCGACACAGTAAAAATAACTCACATCATTATCAAATCTGGTCATTCCTCTTCCTCCTTTTTCTTCAAGTATTGAGGGTAATCCTCTCTAAACATCTCATAGAGCAACTTTTCTGCCTTAGCCTCATCGTAGTGGTACTGAGCGTATAGGTTGAGTATCGTATAGAAGTTTTCTCCATCGTTCCAACTACCATCCTTACCACAATGTTCGGGTCTTGGCTCTTCATCAATAGCATACATCTGTCCGAGGTCAATCTGCCTCTCTATATCTGTGCGACAATTGTGTAAGAACTCTTCATCCGTATCAGTCATTCCTCTTCCTCCATTAATTCTGTTGCTCTTAATGCGCCTAACTCATCAACCATAATGGTCTTATCACCAACTCTTCTTATTGCCTCTTCTATACTAATCTCAATGTTTTCGACATTTTGTTGCCAAGGCTCTAGAATATAGTTGACCGCTTTCTGTGCTTTCTGAGCCGCTGTTGTCAAAAATCTTGGCTCTTTAGAAAGAACAGTCGCCCAATTGTTGATATACTCAACATTACGAAGTTCTCCTTGAATGTTAAAATTACCTAAGAGGAAGGCTGTGCCGAACTCGGCAATCAACTCCTCCTTAGCATAATCTTCGCTCCCGAATCTATTACCAAGAGCACGATTAAGTCGAAGGGGATGACCGGTACTATGCACTATCTCATGACCCTTAACTGATAGATAACTCGCATTATCGTCAAACTGCTCATGAAGAGGAAGTGCTATCCTATCACGACCACTTGTATAAAACGCTCTATCACCGCCATGTTTTAACTCAATTCTGCCTTTTCTCATAACCCACTGTGCCTCTGTTGCTTTTTGACCGTCAGGCATTATATCTCCGATGGCTTTAGCAACTCTATTAGGATTATCGACATAGTAATTAAGACAATTCTCAAGATTTAACTCATTTTCTGCAAACTCATCTGCTGTCAATTCTATCTCTTCTTTAGGAATACGAGGAAGTCCTGTTTGGTCACGGTTGAATACCTCAAAACAACGCATCAATAAACTCTGATACATATACTCTTCGCTTTCTCCCGTTTCCCTATTCTTTCTCTCACCAACTCTAACACCCGATGGTTTGTAGAGAACAATAGTCGTACCCACTTCTCCTTTTTGAACACCATACCACTCGGTTGTGTGCTTGTAGGGCTCGCCTTTTCTGCTTATTTTAGTCTCAAACTTACCCTCTTTGATTGCGTGTTTTCTCGATTCCTCTTTCCAACCATGATAGGTCGCCCAAGTATTAGACTCATATTCCATACCGCTCAGCCAAAGTATGACCGTATTAATTCCACTATATGGTCTACCTTTGTGATTATGGGGCATAGTGTCTCCACCGAGCATCTTCCACCCCTTACTCCAACCATTTACTTCGCCTTCTCTAATTTTTCTAATGAAGTCGTCTGCAAGTTTTTGCTCAAACTCCTTTTTCTTATCGCCCCTCAGGGAACGCCCAAACTCTTTGCTTTTTGCCATGCTACAACATTAGTTAGACAGTATATAATGGTTTGTATCTCTTGAGATATACCGCTATGACTCTACCGAAACCTAATTAATATTCTTGGAGTACGACTCTAGAGTATATACGTCTTTTACTGTTCTGCTCGACCTTGCTCCGCAATTTTTACATTTTAATTGCTCTATAACGAGCCATTCTTTAGGGAAATACTCAAAGCCTTCTAACTCTAAATCGCATTTGTGAATCTCACTTTCTCTTTCCAATCATATCTCCCCATAAATTAATTGACCTTCTGCCTGTTTTGGTGAGTCTAGGCTGACAATGGTGAAGTGCTCCTTCTTGTCTCAATAACTTATGACACTTGTCGCATATATGTTTTGGTTTCTCAACTTTTGGTTTTCTCTTGGGTAACTCAGGCTTTTCTTCTTGGCCGACCTTGCGTAAGCCTGAACTCGGATGATACTTCCACCACTCGATAGTACCATCGGGGAGTTTGCCACCGTATTTGAGATTCACTATACCCTTTTGGTCGGTTGTATTGGGTACAAAGAGAAGATACACAACAGCCTCGGTTTTATCACCACGTCTCAAGCAACGACCAAGTGTTTGAACTCTAGCACGAGCCGAATTAGTACCGCTCACCATGATACCTAAGTCGCACGAGGGTACATCTATACCTTCTCTAAGAGCCTTACATGATAGTAATAATTGAGAATCACCGTTAGCAAATCGGTCTAATGCCTTGTCGTTTTCACCTTTAGGTCGCTTGCCATGATATATCTCGGGATTCATACCAATCCACTCGGAACAATCCGGTGGACTCATAGCCACTTGCTCCCATGTGTGCTCACAATTTGGTAATGTCTCGGGTGCAATCCCCTCATATTTAGTATTCATCCACTCTAACTGCTTAATACGCTCGTGGAATATCATGGTCTTACTATTTTCATGCAGTCTCAATATATCATCAATTACCTCGAATCTGAAATGTGCCTCATTGACAAGTCTCTTGCGTGTCATACATAGGTCTTTGAAGGTCACTAATGCCATATCGGGGTCACTAGGGTCAACTCTCAGCGTGAACCAATTAGTCGAACCATATTTTCTGCGGAGAACGAATGACACTCTTCTTATTTGATTGGTCAAGTCATCATATTCTGATTGCTCTGCACGACTAAGTGGTACTGAAATTGCTCTAACAGTAAATGGGATTATGACCCCATCACTCAATGCTTCGTCGAACTTGTAATTATACACAATTGGTCCACAGAGATGTGATACAACGGTCAAACCACTATCTTCTCTTGCTGGAGTTGCACTAAGACCCAATACCGCAGTATGAGCATTATTACGAATAGCATATTGTCGAAACTCTGAACCTATATTATGGCACTCATCAACAACAATGAGGTGTGGACCATCCACTTCGGGCAGACCTTTTGCTGCCGTGTTCATAGTCGCAATAGAGATTTGTTGGAAATCTGCACGACCACCACCTAACATACCAATTCTCATATTAGGAAACGCTCTAACCATATCTCCACGCCACTGTCTCTGTAATCCCCTAGTCGGAACAAGGATAGTTACTCTACCGGTTGGGTTATCTTGTAACCAGACCCAAATACACTCTATTGCTGTAACGGTCTTACCTGCTCCGGTTACTGCTGAGATTATACCATAGAATTCTCTATCGTTGGGTAAACTCTCGCCTGTGCGGGGGTCTTTTACTATACCAACTCCAGCCCAAGCCTGTACTGCTCCTTCTTGCCAGAGATATAGGCTCAAATCTTTGTGTTGGTCATCATGCAACTCTTTTAGTCTATTAGAGACATTAGTCGGTAAGTTTTCTCTTTCTATCATTCTTCTTCGCTCCGTAATTCATCATAGAACTCTGCTAACTCCCTTCGCTCTTCATCTATACTCAGAAGGATAAGGGCAACTCTTTCAATATCAGAGGGCTTAAGATATGTAACTCCATTATCACAATTCTCTGGCAATACTTTAGAGCAAGCCAAAGTCATGAGTTTCATAGCATCATAGGCCTCCATTCGGGCTTTCTCATGCTTAGACCACATAGCATATGGGTACATGGCTCCACCTTTCCTGTCTTGAGTAACCTCAGAACGTGTTTTGAATGATTTCCACTCGCCTGTCTCTGGTATAGCGACCACATATCTATGATGAGCGGGTACTGTATCAAATATCTCGGACTTACGGAAACCTTGCTCGTTAGTTGCTGAACCCCACTCTTCTTTTTGCTCTTGACTCCATGCTTTATCTGATGGGTCATAGAGTTTATAGAAATAGTATTTAGTTTGAGTTATCACATTTTCTTGTTGTCGTATGAGATAATCCATCGGTTGTGATGGACCATAATCTCCTAAATCATCTTCTGCTGTCTCTTTATTCATCCGGCTAACCTCTTTCACTACCTTCTGTGCATAATCACATATAAACATTTCTTGGTCTTGAGTTAGTGTTACCACTCAACAGTTGCTTCGTCGTCGTCATCACTTTGAGCCCAAACATGATAATGTTGATGTCGTGCTATAAAGCCTCCGAGTTTGGAAATAACTCCAATAGCATAAGCCTCACAATGAATACATCTCACCATAGCAATAGGCTCATTATATGTCGTAACACCATCCTCTATTGTAATAATCTCTGATTTACCTACGTCGTTGAGGTGATAGACTTTTTGTTGTCGCATCTCGCTATCAACAATAACCACGTCGGGTTCTAGGAAATCTCTTTCTGATTCGGTCAAGATACGCATTTCGTCGGTTGTGATAATAGGTCTGGTGTAGGTCTTATTTTCCTTCGCCACCTCTATACCACACGGAGCACAATAGAAATTGTCGTGTGCATATAACTCAATATCATCATCACAATCCTCCTTATTACATCCCAATCTCATTTTATCGCCTCTTTTCTGTATAGCCTCACGCTTATCATATACTACCATTGTATTACCTAGTTATTAATGGTTTTCATCTCTTGAGATATCTAGCGGGAGAACTACCTACCGTACCTTTTTCCGAATATCCAGAGACATGAGTATCTTTACGCCTACTCTTAAAAGAGTAGAATGAAAATCGGTAGGAACTCAAGAGTCAGCATTGTTTATATAGTATAATCTTTTAATGGTAGTATGTTGAAACGGGAGGAAACGAAACCCCGAGGAGGTGATAAGTTATGAGTAAGAAAACAGAATCAAAAGAGACTGAGAGTAAAGTTACAGATGAGACCGAAGCAGTACCTCTTCCATCATGGAATAAAGGAGATACCGCAACACATGGTCATTCTGAGTATGACTTATTCGGAGTAAACGGCCTTTGGCGAGAAAAAGGGTGCAACGAGATTGGTGGTATGAAGGTGAGAATCTATCTAACAGCAAGAGCCGACGCACCTATCTGTAATCGACCTGACAAGCATACAGTCGTTATCACCGGAGTTCACGAAAGTGGTAAAACAGACCTAAATGTGAGCAAACTTCAGAAGCATGGAGCAGCCAACCGTAAGGAGGCACTCAAATTAGCGAGGCACCCTGCAACTTGGAGCAAGAAAGCACAAGTCATAGTCGATAAAATTGCTGAGGCCAAAGCGAAAGCCGAGGAAGAAGCAAATGCAGAGACAGAGCCAAAAGATTCTACCAAAGAAACGGTAGAGGCTTAGGCAAGACCTCTATTGGACTAGACCCTAACACAAAAACTCAAAGATACTTTGAGTATCCCCTAGTCCATAAGGGTCATCCCTGTGTGGTGTGGCTCCGCCCGCCACAAGAGCAGGAGACAGGCTGACTAAAGCCGAGGAAGTTAGGGCTGACCTTTTCGTGTTGGCAGAGCCCTAACATGGCGGAGCAACATTAAGGAGGCGAGTCTACATAAACAGGTGGTAGACCAAACCGTAACCGAGCCGCACACTAACCTCTTCTTGAGTAAAAGAGCCACCCGTTCATTGAAAGAGACAGAAATGTAACGAGGAAGTGAGACTAAAACAGGCGGTAACAAGTCGGATAAGCCTCCACCTAATACTCCTTTTGGGAGGTCAAGGAGAAATGCTGGGTAGGCAAACTGCAACCGACCTTCCACCCTTCTTCTCTCATGGGGCGGGAGGCAGAGTACTCACCCCTTTTACTTATAGGAGAGAATGACGATATCTCTACCGCCAAACTTTTACGTTTGGTACTCAATGGTACTCAATAATGACCCGGTTCGCCATAGCAACTCCAACATTCTCTATCGCTACCCTTCATCCCGCTACCACCATACTGTGCTGTCGTATAGCAGGAGCATTGTCTGCATACCTCTTCTGTGCTCATACCTGCAAATAATGGTTGACCTATTAAATCAACTCCACCAACAGGGAAATCTCCATGCTCTGTACCTTTACGCTCCTCTCCACATCTCATACAAGTATAATACTCGTATGTAGGATGAACAGGGGCTCCGGGCATCTCTTGCCAGCCTCTTTCGTAATATGTTCTCACGGCTAATCTATTCTGACCATCTTGATTACAGTCGAAACAAGTCGCATACTTATTGCCACTCTTACCTCTACCGTAAATAGCATCCACTATCTGCTCATCCTCTATCATCTTCCACTCTTTAGGTTTCTCTAACTTATGTGTTTTGAGACAATAGTGTTTGAGTTCATGGGTTTTCCAATCGTCGTTTTGCGCTGGTCTTATATCGTTTCTCTCCGACTTAATCATAACATTTCTCAAGAAATATACGACTTTATCAAAGGCCTCTATCTTAGTATCTCGAACATACCTATACCTGCTCCAATTTTCGTAATAGTCCTCTTCAGCATCGAATCGCTCAGTGTTAGCAAGTGCTCTGCTAACTGCTCTGCTAAGACCAAACTTAATCTCTTTTTCTGCTTTCCTCTCAATCCTTCTTAGTACCTCCGACGAATATGTAGTCGCCATATAATCCTCTAAATCCACCTCTTTTCGATATTCTTCTCTGAATACTAGAGTTCCATATGGACCACCAAGCGGTGTATGACCACGACTTGGCATATCTTTTACTCTTGCTAAAAATGACTCGTATCTTACGACCCAAGCCTTTTCATCCTCACACTCATGCTTATCTGAGATGAAATTATTATCTCCATCATTGTTCTCGCATATTTCGTATAGTTCTCTTAATATAGACCAACCTTCGTTAAATAAGTCGAATACATGAGCCCACTTTTCTTTGAACTCTTCATTGAATGCGACCACCATAGTGTGTTCTCTATCCCAAATCTCTTGTTTTATGAGTGCTAGGAACTCTTCCACATTATCATGACCAACTTGAAGCAACTCATCCGACACATCTTTTATAGCGAGTGCCATAGCCTCTTTATCTGAGTAAGGTATTAATCCTCTTTCATTTGACATTCTCTATCACCCCCTCGAAGTTTCTGGTCTGTCATTCCAATCACCGGTCTCCTACTGAGAGGGTGTTACCCCTGCGAGTGTACCCGCAGAGGCTTTTGGTAAATCCGCTCAACGCTCTGGACAATCAATCTCTAAGGAATGATGTGTCGCAGATACGGTGAGATACAACGCTAAGGTCAGTCTTACAGTCAAGACCATAATCGTTCTCGTCTGTGCAGGTCATACTTCTTACTGTACTCATAACTATGTCGTGGTAGCCTTTGATTGCCCCATCGACTTCTGGTCCGCCCAAGTCTGAACCTGAGTCACCTGTGACCGATATTACTGCAACTCCTAATCTGAAGTCGATTGAATCTAACTTGACTCTATCATCAACCCAGTCGGGTGTCTCATCCCATCCGAAGTGCTCGTATAGATTAAGTGGCTCTATTGTTGCTGATTCTTCTTTAGTCGTATCAACTATCTCCACATCACTTTGGTCAATTAACAGTGGTAGTAAGGCCTCTTTGAACCATTCTAACTCACTTGATAAGAAGGTCGTCACTGTATCTTCTCCGATACGAAGTCCTTTGGTGCTCACAAGTTTTGTCTCTGTTTCACCAACGTCTCCATCGTGACGGTCAATCCAACCGTTTCTCTGCATCTGAAATCCGAAAGTCGCATTAATACTCTTAAGGAAGAACTCAGCAGCAGGTACTTTCTCTTCTTTGGTGTCTCCACCAAAAGGAGTAAAGTTAATTGTAACTCTGCGTCTAGCATCTCGTTGTGTTTCTTGCTCTATTGTTTTTATATTTTCACTCATATTCTATGACATCTCCTCGGCTTCCGCCTACACTACTATTAAAAGTTTCTAGTATATAAATAGTTCTAACTCTTGAGTTATTAAAATAGGTATCACTCAAGAGTTCAAAACCTTTATATGTAATGACGATGATAGTAGATTATGGCAGGTGTCAGAGGATTAATGCGATTAAGAGTACGTATTATGACTGAGACATACTGCTATGAGGAGTGGGATTACCTATGACCGATATACATAAAGAGATACTTGCGTGGAGAGCGCATATGAAAAAAGAGAGGCTTGCTAATGACTGAGTTCACACTATTAGACCATTATTATCTGAGAAGATATGGTTTGACCAAGGAGGAATATGAAGATGCTAACGACTGAAATAAGAGAAGAAGTCTATAAAGAGTTAGCCAAAGATGAGGGCGTTAGAGTCTTTAACTGTGGTCCAAAGTTTCTCGCATATTGCAGAGCAAAACATATAGATGTAGTCGAACTTTTTGAGGCAGCAGGTGTTCTCGGTGACGAAGAAGAGTAAGAATCGTAAATGCTCAATCTGTAGGAAAGAGATGAGAGGACCTAAGCACCCTATTACTGAGCAACTATTATTCAAAGAGGGCGAGTATATGGGTAATAACCCCTACCCCCTCTGTAATGAGAAAGACTATAAATCGAGATGTTGCGATATGTGCGACAGCATATATGTTCTCCCTTCGAGAATGGGTTATGATGTATTCTCAGACGATTGGGAGACACGCACCGAGGCATTTAAGTTTGGTATGAGTATGTGGAATATGCGACTTGAAGGGAGAAAGTTAATTCATGAGCAAGGACACACTCTATACAATCCCCTGTCTCAAGAGCAAGAATAGAAACTTCACGGTAGAGTGGGGCGGGAGAAGTAACTCTACCGCCTTTTTCATATTAGCCGAGAAGTAGGGAGATTTAGTCGTGTCATGGTACTGAGAGTTTTTACGCTCTTTAAGTATTCTCAATGTCTTAATCTCTGACTCCAACTTCGTACTCAGATACTTCCTCTTCTAAGCACTCTTGACAGAAGAGAATCCAATGTCTCTCATTTGGATATGCTTTTCTCCATGAGTCTGATAGTATAAAGAGCCTTAGATATACGGGCTCTTGATAGTGCTCCGAATCTAAATCGTGCTCTGGTGGAAAACGAGAACCTATTTGGCTTACTCCACAACCTTGACATTTCTCTTGTTCTGACCTAGGAATGTATTCTTCGCTCATTTCTTAATCACTTCTCCATATACTATGGCACATCTCGCATAGTCTCAATATTCTGTCAGTCTCTATCTCGTCAATCCAATGACTCCACGTTCCACACGAGCAACCATCACAAATCTCCTTCACTTCCCATGTTACCTCATCAGCGTCATACGATATAAAGATTTCTAACTCCCGAGATATTCTCAAGAGTCAGATAAGTTTATATCCGATAACATGGATGAGGTAGTGCCGGAAGGCGGAGGATATGATTAATATGAGAAATGAAAAACAACGAGAAAATTACAACAGAACGAGTTGCCGTCAATGCGGAGTACTTGGTTCAGAGAACGGACATACAGGAGCAGTTGAGTATATCACATTAGAGGATGCTCCCGGATGGGAGTTAGCCCATGTGAGATGCTTTAAGTGTGGAGACTATTTTGTTGGGAACGAGCCTTGTGAAGAGTGCATGGGTTGGAAAGAGCCAAAAGCATCGAGACACCTTATCGAAGAGCCATCTGATGAAGAGATGGAAGAACTAAAAAGAGAAGGACTAATCGGAGCAGATGCGGTTGACCTATTTTGCCATTGTGAGGAAGAAGAATGAGTAAAGGTCAACGATGTATGGAGTGTGTTGGTGAGGGTAAATGGTGCTACTGGTCACGAATGCTGAGTTGTGATAGAGACGGGGCTGACCAGCCTTAAGCAACTCCTTTTATGTCATAACCGAGCGATAGTGTTTCACTCTACCGTTCAATCCCCATTTATTACTCAACTCAAGAGTTGGAAACCTTTATATCCGATGACGATGATGAGGTAGTGCCGGAAAGGAGGCAGTAAAATGACAATGAGTAAGATAGACGCAGAGCAAGAAACAAGAGATATACAAGAGACCCTTGTAAATCGTGAGTGGCTTCCGCTAGGAGCCATGAATGGAGTTAGAGTGATAACAGAATACCGAGAAGGTGTTGCTGCTGGCTCTAATTACATCAATCTCACATATAATGATTGGGAGTCAAGAGAAGTGGCAGCATACCTCAGGGAGAAATGCCATGTATCTGACCCAGATTTGGAGCAGAAGATTGAGTGCAAGAAACAGACACTCAATGATTCGACCCATATGGGAGATATGAGATTTTTAGCACGAGATACAGGGTGTAAGAGTGGGTGGTTCAATAGAGCCAGTGACAGAGCCTATTTAGTGAGATACACTTCAAGCCGAGTGTATCTTGGACCACACGAGGGTGGTACTTGGGGAACTCATAGGATGCCTAGAGCAGTTATGGTTTTCCGAGATTACCACACAGCCGAGCGGGTTAAGAAATACCTCAAAGAGATAAACAAAACACACTTCGAGCCAGATTGGAAGGCTCTAGGACATGACGAGACAGTTAATACGACCTATCCCGAGGGCTTTATCCCGAGTATGTGGGTTGGCTCTAAAGAGACACAGTATTTTGTTGAGCCTGTTATTGGGATGAACTCGATTGATTCGAGTAACTGGCATTACGAGTGATTATTATGGGAGCGTATGAGCGTAATAAAGACTCGCATTTTTCAAGGATGTGGCGGTCATCTCTTTTTAGAGACACTAAGGAACACGTCTCTAAGGATGAGATAGACAGGATATACTCTATTGAGTATGATACACTTTTTAAGAGCCCATTGATAGACCAAGAAATTGCGAGAAAGTTTGGATGGAAACTCGAAGAAATTGAGTATTGGTTAGGAGAAGATATTAACTTAGGTCGCCACGATACATTTCTCAATATGGTTAAGAGCAATACGACTAATAAAGTATATGACCTATATTGGCCGAGATTTCAAGAAGAGCACCAAGAACCCGAGCCGTATGACGAGGATGCAGATGTGCAGAGACTAGAGAAGCAAGCCGAGGAAGCATTTGAATCTCGCTTATATGGTCAAGTATAAGTGAGAGACGGGGCGGAGAAATAAAGGTTATATCTCTTTCACGATAGGCGAGAACTTATGGTATTTCTCCCCTCTCTCTAGCGTGTTCTCGGGAGTCCAAAGGTTTTATATAGTTAAACCCCAATGAGGAAGTAGGCGGAAGTCTAGGAGATGTCAAATAAAATGAGTGAAGATAAAATACGAGAAGAGAATGAAATGACCGAAGAGGATTGGGAGAGTTTGGTCAACCACTATTGGGATGTAACTCAGAGCATAATAGATTACATGGTCGAAGTGACCACAGATATGAATGCTCTTAATGCAGTTCTCGATATCATAAACGAGAAAGAAGAAGTGGAGAAACTGACAGCAGGTGCTCGAAAGTATATCGAGGATAGAAGCAACTCGGAATTGGGTGGTCATTAGATAGGGGTCGCCAACCCCGCCCTCTTTCTTGCTCTCTAGGATAAATCAGGAGTGCTCAAGAGTTCAAAGGTTTTATATAGTTAAACGATTATGTGGTAGTATCGGGAGGTTAAAAAATGGAAAAAAGAGATGCGGTAATTGCTCGTGACGAGGGGGATATATGTCTCTGGATTGGAAAGGTCGACGACCATCCTATTGTGGTCTATGAAAATGTGACTCATGTAGAATGCTCATGCGGCAAACTGGTCCCAGAGGTATGGTCTTATGGTCACATGGACTCGTGTGTATTTTGTTTTGAGAAGATAGAGTCACACTTGGCTGTTCTCAGCAACGACTTCGCAGGTGGCTCTGAATTGCAGGGTCAATGCGTTGAGGTATGGGAACTAGTCGGAAACAAGTGGTCGCAAGTATTTACTCTGGATGCTGAAGAGTATCGAGGAGAAAATACTGGTCAATGGTACGCTAGTCGTTCAGGAATGTGAGCACAGGCGGGAGAACTAGAGTCTCCTCCTTTTTGATTATCCCCGAGTATGGGGCGGGAGAAGCACAGCCCTCTCCTTTTTAAGACCCCCGAGAACACCCCCTACTCCTCTAGAGACGCAGAGTTCTCCGGAGTCCGAACACTTTATATACTAAAACCGCAATGAGGGAGTAGGCGGAAAGGCCGAGGAAAGGTGAAAAAGAGAAATGAAATTGAGAAGTAATGGAAACGAGATAAGTAAAGAGTTCGCTCAGCGAGTTCTTAAGGGGCGAGTTGTTCTGAAAAGACCAACCAAGTCCGAGAAAAAGGTTCAGAGCCCCGAGTTGGATGGGTGGTGGATGTGAGCGAAGAGCAAGCAGCCATTCTCATGCACCACAACGAGTCTAGGTACAACGAGTGCCTAGAGACTTTGAGGAACGGGGAGGCTTGGACCTTCCAAGAGCCACGAGTTCTGATAGACAGCGACTATGATGGCTATGAGTATGACAGAGAAGTGTTAATCCCCGAGTTGATGCACTTGAGACGTAAAATAATTGAGCAAATAAGAGACAACCCTAGAGCAATAATGTTTGGAGACAACCAAGAGTGGCTCTTATTTCAGGAGATACCTGAGATGGAAGGAGCGTATGATGTGCTCAGTGCAGCACTCTGTGAGACAACATGGGAGTATTTGGGGCATGGTCAAGAACGCATGGTCAAGCACAAGAGTAATGAGAAAGTTAGAGAACAGGCTTTCGAGTTACAACAATGGCTCGATGGCATTCAAGAGAATGCTAGGGCTGCTCACAAGGCAAGGCGAGATTTGATTAATGGTCTAACCAAATACGAGTTCGCAGTACGTGAGATTGACGGAGAACGTGTGTCAGAGCACAAGATGACGAAGAGATATGAGGATGCACGAGCGAAGGCATCCGATGCTCGGCTAGATTATGAGGATGAGAACCCAGAGTGTACCCGCAAGGAGAAGACCGATGCGTATTGGGAGACATACCACAAAGAGACAGCAAATCTGACCAATTACACAATGACCAGAAGGGTGTGCTCTAAGTGTGGCGGAGCATCAGAGATGGGATGGACTGAGTCCGAGGCAGACGGCTGTGCTCAAGATTGGGCGGTGACCAGTTGGTCGTGGCGTAACTGTCTCGAAGGTTGTGGTCGCAGCGATAAGAGACATCACATCCACTCGTCAGGCGGGAGTTTTAACTCGTGAGCACATAGGCACAAGAGTTCTGAGGGGCTCAGGATGCGTTGGGTCACACCGACGTAGAGGGGCTCAGCAGAGTTGTGGTCCCGCATAATAACAGGGCGGTCGCTCGATGAGACGACTGTCGGGGAAATAGTTCTCTCCATTGGCGACGTGGCTCACGGTCGGCTCTTCTTTTGACTATCCACGACCCTGCTCGCCAGTAAGCCCACCACCGAGAAGGAGTACTCCGCCTAACCCTATGCCGAGCCTTCTCTCATGGGGGCGGGAGTCGAGTACTCAGACCTTTGTGTTTCTAGGTCGAGCCAAGAAAGCGAGCGCTCTGCAAGCGCTCTCTCACGGGGCGGGTCTCTGACCGTCTGACCTTTGTGCAAAACGCTCGAGCACCACCCCTGAGAGAGATAGGCCAGCGGTCAGGCGAGAGGGGAACAAGGCGCTCAAACGCCCCTTGCTCCTTTACGTCATTCTCCAATCAAGTTCTCAAAGTGCTGCCACTCTTGCTGCACAATACTCGCACCAATCAGCACTCTTCTTGCACAACTCGATAGCAACCTTTCGAGTACTTGCTCCGGCGGTTCTGCCATGCTCGCAGATACTCACATGGACTGCGAGTTTCTTTCCAGTCTCGTCAGATATTTTCATCTCGTGAAAATCTGATTTCTCTAGAAGTGCTGCTCCAACGAATATTTTTGCTCCTCCTCGTTGTTTCAAAGTCCATGCTCCGGGTACTCCAATCACCTTCTCAGTTTTTGCATTCGCTGCTCCAGTAATCTTCTTTGCTCCTTTCCAATAATTCTCCATTTCTGTCATTCTCAATCACACTGTTTTCTCCAGTTCACTCCCGGCCTTCCTGCCTACCTCCTCCTAGCGTTAATAGTATATAAAGGTATGTGACTCCCGACCTCTCCTCGAGAAGGCTCGCCTCCCTACCGGGGTCGAAGCCACCTCCTCTCTCATATTCGCTACTCTGGGGCGGAGCAGGGAGAGAGAGGCCTTTTAGGGCCTCCCCCGAGCCACCTCCCCATTGGAGTTTGACCGGAGAGCTCCGACGAGAAGGAGTACTCCTGAGTCCACTATGTTTATATAGTATGACTATGATGAGGTAGTATGGAAAAATGCGATGGATGCGACCATGAAGAACGACTGCCAATTAAGACCATATACGAGTTAGAGACCAATCGAACCTTGGTCCTATGCGACATGTGTCGTTCAATGATGTAAATTGGACCACAGGGGCGGGACCTATGTGTCCTGACCTTTGTCGCTTTGGGGTGAGCATTTTCCTCGACACAGGGGCGGGAGTTAGACCGTGAGACCTTTGTCGCCGAGTGAAGAGCATTGAGAGCCATAAAAAAAGAGAGGAGAGTATGCACCACCGGTAGACTTGCTACCGGCGGGCTTACAATATTCAGACTTTACATCTAAATCCCCAATTCTTAAACCATGTTTCATAATCATATGGTATATGCTTAGTACATTCAACACACCATGTTTCAGTCAAAAAAGCACAACAATTACTTGTTGATTCTTTATCTTTTCTTGCACAGTATTCTTGGTACTTCTTCCATAATTCTATACTTGTTCGCATCACTTATCACCCCCCTTCATTATGCTTTCATTCTACATCTTTCAGTGGTTGAGCTCGTCGGCCAACCAATACGAAGTAGGGGCTGCCGATATATAAAACCAACACTATGCTCACGGGGGCGAGAGAAACGCCATTTTTTCTTTAAGAACCTACAGTTGTAGCATTCACTATAATAAAAAAAACCAAAGGCGCACCCGCACATCTAGCACGGGCGGCTTTTGGTAATTCCGCTAAATGATAGGATTATTCTATGATTTCAATACTAGATAATTCATTTCTGATAATTTCAATTTCTTCTTTCAATTCTTCAATTTCAAGTTTAATCAATTTCAACAATTTCCTTTTTCGATAATTACCTAAAGGGGTAAAAGTACAGAAAAAAGATAAAGCCGTTTTTTCAATAAATCTATATCTTTCAATCGTCATTTGCATCCTATCATTCAAGTCATTTAATTCATTCATTTGCATGATTTCCCCAACCTATCCATTCTTATCAAATAGAAGCGATTTAAGGCCATGTAATGAAAAAATTAAGGAATGGATAACCCGCCCCTTGAAACAGTCTTACAAGTGTAACCAATGGTTCAATATTGGGTGTTTTGGGAAACTTACACAATTGCGGTTCTTCAAGGGGTTGGTATAGTTTTGATTTATGCCAATTTGGTTGAATTAATTCGTTCATTGATTGACGTTCATTTTTACTATTTACTATCACTTACATTTGATTGGGCTGTACGTTGCGATAACCTGCTATTGTACGGGTGCTATGCACCCTTCACCCTATCCTAATCTAAGTCAATACACTTCAAAGTGATGCTTCGTAAGCACTAACACAACCCTTGCACCATCCATTGGATAGATTCTTAGGCAAAGCCCTAGATTCTAACTTCTGTTTTGGTGTTCTAGCATCAAAAGCACTTGTTTTACGAAGTCCAAATGTTGCTTGATGGCGGGTTGTCACTAATACAGCAGTATTATGTGTGTGACAAATCGCACCAAAGTTTGCTTCACGGCCACCGATTGATATGTTATTAATCCCTAGACAGTCAAAGACGGCTTTCGCCTTATCCTTACCTGCTTTGGGTAACTTATCCAATTTCACAAGTGAAATCACGGAACCGCTAACGTCACGCATTCTAGGTTGGAACATCAGGCCGGAAGCCTTCTGTTTTGACGCCCATAGTGCGCTTGCTTCAGCAGCATTCATTGAAGTGTATGACTTAGCAGCCGAAGCCACTTAATCAGTCCTTAAATGATGATTATTTACCCGATTTGTTTATGTCCGTCTTGATAACTTTCATAGGTATTCGGAAGGCTAATTCTAGCCCTTGATTGACGCCTAGATGATAGATACACACCTAAGAACCGTTCATAGCCACTAACTTCTGACTAATATTCGATACCCTTTTCTGAATCGGACTATTTCACCGATTCACCCGAACAGCCGATTATTTGACTGAACACCCCTAACACTTAGCAGCAAACAGTCCTAGCCATATCCATATATAAAGAACCGCCAAAAACAGCCAAAAAACGCACTTCCGAGCAGCCTAGTGCGACCGAGAATTCTCTCTTATTTTTTTCGGAGTGACATTATAAACATAGTTTTATTTAGATAGTGGCGAAAAGAAAGAGCGTGATTGATGACAAAAATTGGACTTGGGTTGATGACCTTATATGGCTTGCCCTATGGTTCGACGGTATGTATCTAATGATATGGTGGATTCTTTAGAATATCCGATAACGCCCACTTGACGGTCTGCTTCCGTATCTTGATTTCTTTTCCTTACCGTCATTCTGCAACCAAGTGCTGCCTTCAATCTTTGCGGTAGCGATAGGCATAGATGAATCCCATGTGTAAAATTGGTCAACAGCATGAGCAAGAGCCATGACACAATCGTTGTGCCGACCAACATCTGCAATATCCCCCTGCTTCCAAACATGGTGGTCTAATTCTTCTAAGATAATATTCACGGTCCTTCTAGTTTTATCATCACCATAGGGGAAATGAACCCGTTGTTGCTCGAACCAAACACGCAATCTATTCAAAAGAGCCTGTTTTAGTATCTTGTTACTGACCTTAGAGCCCCTAAAGTCCACCATAGCACCCCTCTCAAGCAGTAGTTGTTCGTAGAGGCGTTGAAAACCTGCCTCTTCACACGCAAAGGCCGGTCCATCGTATTTTTTGCACATAGACAGTATCTCATCGACCTGCTTCGCAGGGGGAAAGTCATTACGTCTCCACATATCAACAAAATGAAGGTCACCTTGCTTGTCTTGCCTAACAACAACCATTACTGAAAAATCTCTTCCCAATCCGTGTGCTGGGTCGAACCCAATTGCATATTTACCCTCTAATTCCTTTCCTTTCATCAGTATATCGGTTGATTCTAAATGAGCCCTTGTATCATACCTAGAATATACCTGTGCATCCACATCTACCACCTTACATAAGTATTCCTGTACGAATGCTAAATCCCCCATAGCATCTTTTTGTTCCATCAAGAAGTCTAGTGACCGATGTTCCGGCCATAAGCATTGTAAATCAACATTATCGGGGTCAGCCTTCCATTCATCCCAATTAGGAAATGCCGAGCCGTACCATGTTTTCCAAGCCTTATTCTCAAGCATTTCACTATGATAAAGGTCAGTCATCCCCATAGGTGTACCGACGCAATACATCCAAGTTCCGGGAGAAAGCATAGGTGTAATCTTTTTTCTAAACCAATGCCTAGTGGATTCGGGGGTAATGTCTCCTGTATCATCGAGTACGTCATCCATAGCAATACAAGCCGGATGCTCACCACGAATAGCAGAACCTATACCGGTAGCCTTAATCCATGCCCCATTTGTGAATCTTAAATTAAGTTTTCCACCCCTTCGTGTATCAATAAACTTTCTAAGTTCTCTATGACGCATCATATCACCTCTTATTTCTTCTAGCCTGTTAGCGGCCAATTCTTTAGAGGCAGAGAATAACCATATAGTAAAAGGCTTATCACGCCATGTATTGAATAAGCATTGATGGAGCATAACCATTCTTAGTGTTGTTGATTTACTGTGGTCACGTGGAGCAATAATACAAACACGGTGAACCTGCGAATCTCCCCTATCTCTATAAAGTTTATCCCATTCGCCTATGTGGTCGCCCCAAACATAACCAACCCATTCATAAAAATGCTTAAAGTCTGTTCTTGACCGTTCAATGTTGAAGCCTCTTAGAATATCACTCATACTTTATACCGCCTATTGTTCCGCAAACCGGACATAGCCCCAATATATCTAAAAATATGTCATGGTCCATATAAGGGGCGGAGATAGAGTTCTCTCCACAGTATTCGCAATAAATCACGTTCATTCCTCAAGAACGGGTTTGAACATACTTCCAATCATACCTTCTTCACGGTCAATCAAATGAGCAGACATTCCGGCTTGTGAAAGATAACCTTTTCTGAAATGCCAACGGTCATGACCGGATAATGACGGTAATTGAATACAGAATGCACCACCATGTTCTTTTAGTGCTTGATGGTGAAGATGACCTGTGAACCAAACACGGTATCTGCATTGACCCCACTTTTCCCATTCTTCACGAGCCATAGTGCTAGGTAATGCGTTTGCTCTAACACCATCACCATGAGTAAAGCCTAGAAGCGTATTTCCATACACAACATACTGTCTATTCATGTTAGGGTCAAGAATTACTTCACAATCTTCACAATCTTTGTATGTTGCCTTAAGATAAAGCCCTAATGCTAAAGTAGAGTGCATATCGTGATTACCTGCCATGAAAACAATCTTAACAGGCGCAACACTTCTTAACATATCAATATGCTCCCTTGCTAATTCGCAACCATCTAAGAGAATCTGTGCCGGACTTCCGTACCTATCCTGAGCAGTACCTTTTGTTGTTGTACCTAAATCATTATCCACATGAAACCAATCAGACCCTGCTGCAACGATTATTTTCTCAGGAGCTCCGGGTAGGCGTGATGTTAAGGCACTAGTCGCTTCGTGAAGTCTTTTTCGTGCTTCATCAAAGTCATATCTTTCACCGACTTCATCTTCCCAACCATATTTACCATAGTGAAGGTCTGTTGGGGATATAACAAGTGCATAAGGCTTAGTTTTTCCAATACTTAACTTTTTGATTGCTCTATTTTTAGGGTGGTGTATTTTTAGGTGTTCTATGAACGAATCTTCAAAGTTCCTCCATTTATTCGCATCTTTTTGAATCTCATCCCATTTTTTCTTTTCATAACTTAAATGTAGTGACCTTCTTCTTCGTAATAACAAATCATCCACTAAATCATCAACAGAGTCAGCCATAACTAATTCTTCATCGGTAAAGGGGTCCATGTCGTGAGTCCAACCATAGATACGCCTATACTCATCAAACCACATTCTAGGAATCTGAAAATCCCTAGATATTTGCCCTACGCTTGATGCTTTTGTTACCATATTACTATATGCTGCTTTCATAGCCCTGTGAACGTCTCCACTTACAGTAATTGGCTTATTACCTGCTGCTTTGATAAAAGTAACGTACACATCAGTCTCAGAATTGTAATAATAAGGCTCATCAGAAATCCACGTTGCATCTGCGTCATCAAGATTTAATTCCCCATCAGTAAAAGGGTCTGTCTGCGGTGCTTGTTCGGGATAAAACTTTCTGAATCGTGAAACTGTGGCCTTCCAAGAATCAACCGTTCTAGGACCTTCTCCATTTTCAACATAGTGTATATTATGTAAATATCTAGCAAACTGAGCATCAGTACCAGTCCACTTATCTAAATGTGGTACTATTCTCTTAATTGTGTGTTCTCGAAGTGCCTTACGCCTTTCTGCCATGAGATATCCCACTATATACCCCATACTTAAGTATATCGCCTAACGGAAGGCTTTTAACACCGTTGGCCTATCGAACAGGGTATGGCTGAACGTAGGTTTTTCGATTTTTTACGTCGAACAGCATCAGAGAGCACTACAGAAAACGACAAAAAACCAGTCGAGCGTGTAGGCATATCACAAGGCTTATCTTTTGCTCAAGTTGCGGGACTAAGTGATATTTTTGAAGATACAGGTCCTCTAAGAGACCATAAGAAAGCATTTAGAAGAACAAAGTTTGATGACGAGTTTGATTTGTATGATGAGATGTTAAAACTAGACCCTGAGTTAAATGGTGCGGTCCGTTCTGTAAGCCTGACCGCTAATAATTGGGAAATTGATTATTCCAAAGGGAAAAACAGGAAAATAAGAAATGCTATCGAAGATTTTGTCTATACAGTTGATTTTGACGACATTCTTATCAATATGCTGCGTAACCTTATGGTTTATGGTAATGATATGAATAAGTTAGTGGGAAAAACAGGAGTAGGCATCACAGAAGTTCAGTCGCTTCCTATCCACCAAATGACCATTAAAGACGATAGGGGTATAGAACCTCCATCAGTAACTAGGGAATCACCAATCATGGATGCTAAGGTCTATATGTTACAAGAGCAAGGTACTTACCCACAATCATTCCCTTCTGACGAAATATGGCATACCCGTATAGATTATAGAAGCAATTGGTTTCAAGACAGGCTCGGCCGTTGGTCATACGGCATTTGGGGTGCGTCAAGGTTTTCAAGCCTTAAGCAACCCATTCGAGCCAAGTATAACATGATAAATAATAGAATTGCCTTAGAAGAAGCACTTACAAAGCAATACATAACAATTGATGCTGCTTCGGTCGAACATATAACAGACCCCGATGAACAACAAGAAAGACTAACTTACATTATGACACAAGTTGCAGAATTACTAGAAGGTCTGCGTGGCGACCAAATACCAATCTTACCTTCCTATGTTGAAATGCACCACGTTGATTTGAAAAATACAATCCCCGACCCAACTGCATTCTTAGATATTGTAAATGGTGATATTTCAGCAGTTCTGCAAGTACCTAGAGTAGCAGCAGGGCAAGAAAGGGGCTCAACCTTCGCAGCAACATATTCTGCTTCTATGTGGAGTATAAATGCTATCAGAAGGCTTCAAGCGGTAGCGATAGAATCATGTTGTCACCTCTTTTTGAAACATCTTGAATTATTAGGAATATCTGCTAAGAAAGAAGATTTGCCTATTATGACCTTCAAACCAATAGAAGAAGAATCAAGGGGTGAATCAATGAAAAGAGCAACTACCGGATATACTATGGGTATAATGACTAAGAATGAGGCGAGAGACATATTACATATGGAAAAGGTTAAAGGAGGCGAGGACTTTAAGCCTGAGCCAGAGATAGCACCGAAAGGTCCTAATCCTCGTGATAAAACACTCAAACAAGACAAAGAGGTGACAGAGTAATGGCATACAAAAAGAAGAAAATAAGTAAGAAAAAGAAAAAGGGGTATTAAGATGGTTAATCCACCAATCCCTGTTGATAATGAAACTCATGATGACTATATGGCTAGATGCACACTTGCCGGTCATTCAGAAGATGCTTGTATGGTTGCACACGAAGGTCACACATTTATGGAACAAGATAAAGCACATACCCCTGCTGACCACGCAAAAGCAAGTGCGTCATGTGATTGTGAAGATGAATGTCAAGAATTAAATGATTGCAGAGAAAAAGAAACTGCTAGTGCTTCTATCAGTGTTTCTACTAAACTAACAGTAGACCACACTAAGATGTATGTTAATGCAACAACAGGCGAGACAGTTGTACTAATCACAGGTACAGCATTTCATAGCGGAGCAAATAAGAATAATTGGGAATTAGGTTCTGATGCAGGTATGAGCGTTGCTCAACAACTAAAGGGGGCAGACTTAACATTAAATCATCCTAAAGCAAACGGCGCAGGGTTTTCAAGAAATATGGATGGTGGCGTTGATGAGGCTACTGTTGGTATAGTAACTAAAGCAGAGTTTATCTATGCAACTGATTCTTCCGATGACCCCGACGGTTATTGGAGAGTCCAGTACGAAGCAGAGGTTCATAGAAGTGAATTATTTGAAGCATTAGAATCGGGACTATGGTTAAGACCGGAATACGGCGTATCTATTGGAGGGTATGGAATCCCCACAGAATATAACGAAGAAACAGGATATGCTATGTTCGCAAGCGAGTTCACATTAGACCATTTGGCTATTGTTCATAGACCTGCTTATCCTGATGCAACAATTGACACAGCAACGGTAGTTAATGTTGAAAAACGGGCTGAGCCAAAGGCGAGTATAGCAACCCTTAAGTATGGTGCGGCTCAAGTTCAAGCCAACGAGGAATTGAACATGACTGATGAAAGTATTGAAAATCCAGATATGAAAAACGAGCTCGAAGCGTTACAGGCGGAATTAATTCTTAGCCGAGCGACTGTCGAGCAATTCCAAGCAAAAGAAGCAGAAGCGGCAGAAAGCCAGAGAACTTCTTTAGTGGAAGAAGCGACTGCCCTCGGACTGAGCGGACACGAAGGTTTATCCTCTGACGTAATCACAAGTTTGATTGCATCATGGCAAGCATCTAATCCTCCAGCCGAGGTAAAAGAAATGAAGCCTGTTGAAGCAGCAAGCGAAGCAATAGTAGAGGCATCTGCCCCTGCTGTAAGCGGAGATACTGTTTTCGTGGCAAATTATTTCAACGGTACACACCTAAAGACTGCTGAAAGCATTTACGCTAGAGCATTCAATTCATGGGCTAGTGCTTACAACAGAGGACTTGGTTCTTCTGATGACAGAGCAACACTATACGAGGACTTAAGCCAACCACAAAAAGATTTACTAAACTTCACGGAGGAGAGATAATATGAGTTCAATAGGCAACAGTAATACAAGAAACGGAACACTAGCAAGCGGTCAAACAGTAGCAAATAGCGGTTATCTTCTAAAGGTGGCATCTGGTCTACTAACAGTGGCAGGTGGAACAACATCTGCTGATGCAGATACACCATTTGCAGTTTCACTTGATGAATCATCCCGAGATGTGGATGGAGCATTAGTTGCGGCAGGTACAGTAACATACTGTCCTTCCGGTGGAGTACTATGGATGCGAGCAGACGCAGGTACTTACAATCTAGGTGCAACAGTTTATCTTTCAGACACGGCCGCTGGTCATGTTGATGCTACACAATCCTCAGGTGCTACCGCTATCGGTATGTATGTGGGTGACCACGCAAAAGTTGTTGTGGCGGGCGAGTTAGTGCCTGTAAATACTAACAACTCAACGTGGTGATTAAGAATGGCAGGGCAAACATTAGAACAGATTTTACAAGTAGAAGCGAAAGACGGTCCTTTTGGAAAGGGCGATTCTGTATTGGAGCAGACTCTAAGAGACTTTATCCAACTACAGTCTTTAACAATTTCCATCGGAACAAAATTAGTTGGGGTACGCACAGTGCCTTGGCTCACTTTCAAATGGTACACAGGTGTTGAAGGAACATTCACCTACCCATTAGATGATAACGCAATCGTTGACGCAACCAAAGAATTAACCAAATCATACAGCGTTGTATTGAAGAAAGGTCAAGGTCGAACAACCTTCCTAGATTCAGTAAGACTACGTGGTGAAACATGGGAAACACTAGACAGACAACAATTGGCTATCATTAACAACAGAGCAGCAGTTATTGACAACCTAATTCTAACTAACCTTCGTGCTGGAGCAGGACAAACACTTGCAGTTGGCGGCGGAACAGCAAAATGGAATGGTGGTTCAGCAGCAGACCCAGAGCAAAATATGCTTGATGCTATGGATAAGATTTTCACAAACGCTAGAGTTAGTGGTGATGAAGGACTTGCATTAGTGCTTCCAACACTTTGTCGAGGAACAATGCTAAACACACAATTGTTCGGTAACGTAATTCTATCCCTACAAGAGCACATGGCTGATATTGCTAACATAGCAGTGCATTACACAAGAGACTTCGGTAACGGTAGTGGTGCAGCAGGTACAACAGGAGCACTTCAAAACGATGGACTTCTATTGATTCCGGGAGCGACAACAGCAGAGTTCTTCCAATACAACGGACCTGGATTTATGGAAACAGAATTAACAAGAATCCCCGGTCTAGGTTATGATTGGCTATTAACTTCATACTTCGGTATGGTTATACACGAACACCAAGATGCTGGAGTTGCTGCGGGAGCAGGAACAACCAACAGAATAGTAAAATTGACTGACATAATCGCTTAAGGTGATTATCAATGGCTAAAAGGCGAGTTGGTAATGAGTGGGTGGAGGAAACTCCACCTGCTCAACCTAAAGCAAAACCAAAGGTGAAGAAGGTGAAGAAGGATGGCGAAAAGCAATCGAGCAAGTCTGATTAAGAGACTTAAAGATTCGGGCATCGACTTTCCTATCAAAGCAACGGTCAGTGAATTAGAACATATACTATTAACAAGAGAAAGTGGTAAAGGCTACGTTCTTAGGGCTATTAAGCCAACATCTAGAGGAACAGGTCCCGCTAAAGGATTTCCTAATAATGAAAGTGTTTGGATTCCCTCTAGTAAATACGCTAGGGCTATTGTTGATTCAAAACCACATATAGTTACAGTTGTTGGTAGGCTTAATGAAGCACAAGTGCCAAATACCATGCGGGTCATAGAGATACCGGAGGAGTGGTATGGCAGTAACAACTGATAACATTAGAGACTTACTAAATCGCCCAAGAGGACTTCTCGATGGGACTATTAGTGAATACATTACTATGCGAACCCTTGAAGTAAATAAGGTGGCGAGGAGTACAACACTATATGGTGTTACTCCGGCAAATGCAATAACAGACGAATTAAAAGAAGCCGCTATTAAAGCATTGGTAGCAGTGGATTGCCTTTTAGTATTGGTTGATACTATCCCCTCATATTACACAGAAGAAAGTGGTCGGTTTGCAGAACAAAGATTCCGTACTCAATTAGGTGAAATGTCTAAAAGAGCCGATAATCTGTATAAGCAGGTTAGAGAAGTAGGTGGAACAGCATTTAGTACGAAAAGCACAAAGAGCCGATTGTCAGGAGACAATACGGTTTGATGACTTATGGCTGATTTATATTGGATAGGGGATTCGGGGTCTAGTAATGCTAGTGTTGCTTCTAATTGGCACGCAGGTTCTCCAACAGGGGCAAATGCTATCGCTGCTCCGGGGTCCTCTGATACCGCACATTTTGGTTGGTGGAGTTCTAATGACTGTAATTGGAATATTGCCGCAGTAAATAAAATAGAGTACGATACATCAGAAGATGATATAACATCAGGTACTTTTGGGACAATTACCAGTAACACTACGGCAGGTACTAATCCACAAGAAAATCCAGATAAAACACAATATACTTCTCGATACAGAGGTGGAATTAGTATTGCTAATGATGTAGCACTAAACGGTCTAATACTAGATGGGGTTATAAAGGCAACAGGAGCATATACTTTAACATTTAGCGGTACTGCACCGTATGACAATAGATATGTTAAAAATGGAGAAAATGCAGAAATAGTAGGGTATGATGACCATGCACTCGCATATAAGTTTTCGGGCGGGACTTTTTACATGGGAACAGGTCCTCACCCAACAGTAATTTTCCATACAGGTACTTTTAGACCACAGTGGACTTTACCATATTCTTCATCGGAAATAATAAGTATTCAGAAATTAGAAATACAATCCACTTTCACTGGTGTTGGACCCTCAAACTCTGGAAGGAATGATAGATACACTAATATAAGAATAGAGGGTATTTCAACATCCTCTTTTACTTGTGCAATAAATAATTTAGACTTTGGATTTGCCACACTTTCTCTACCCGGAACTGCTTCATCTTCATCCCCTAGAAAAATACCACAGTCAAATAATCACTATGCTAATAGGGCTTACGGTGGGGCTGCGGGACAATTCATCTGCAAGTTATATGGCCTTCATATTTACAATCCGACTCCCGATACCTACAACGGTTCAACAGCACTATATAGTAAGTTGGTTAAAGAATCAAGATTAAGCGTACACAAATTAACTATTGATGCCGGATGTATATTATATGGGGATGAACAGGCAGAAATAGAGATAATTTCTCTTCCTAACGTAAAAGGAAGTATGGGTAATTTCGTACAGGTTAGTAATGGGCTATATCGAGCAGTTGATGGAAGCGGACCTTTGGTACAAGAATTAACACCCGTATATCAAGGTGGTACAGGTGTGAGCACATTAGGTACTTCAAATCAAGTGCTTCGTGTCAATTCCGCAGCAACAGGGCTAGAATGGGCGACAGTAACAAGTGGCGGTCCAACGGGTTCTACGGGTCCCACAGGTCCTACTGGACCATCAGGTCCTGCTGGAGCAGATGGTACGGCTGGCTCACAAGGTCCCGCAGGTCCTACTGGACCCACCGGAGCAACTGGACCAACTGGAGCAACAGGTCCAAGTGGTCCGGCAGGACCCGCAGGAGCGACTGGACCAGCAGGTCCGACAGGTGCTACAGGTTCTACTGGAAATACAGGACCGACAGGTCCCACAGGAGCAGATGGTGATGATGGGGCTACGGGTCCAGCGGGTCCTACTGGACCAGCAGGTCCAACAGGAGCCACAGGTACTCAAGGACTTACAGGTCCGGCAGGACCAACTGGACCCTCTGGTTCTGATGGCTCTGACGGTGCTGCTGGACCTACTGGACCAACAGGTCCTACGGGTCCGACAGGAGCAACAGGATTACAGGGCTCAGTAGGAGCAACAGGATTGACAGGAGCACAGGGTTTAACAGGTGCTACTGGTCCTACAGGTCCAACAGGACCAGCCTCAACAGTTGCAGGACCAGCAGGTCCAACAGGTGCTACTGGTCCTACCGGTCCCACCGGACCTACGGGACCTACTGGTCAGGCAGGTAGTGATGGAGCAGATGGGGCAGACTCAACAGTTGCTGGTCCTACTGGACCCACAGGTGCTACTGGGGCAACCGGTCCCACAGGAGACACAGGAGCGGCTGGTCCGACTGGTCCTACTGGCTCACAAGGACCTTCCGGTTCAGATGGGGAAGATGGGGCAACAGGTCCTACTGGACCTAGTGGTCCCACAGGAGCATCCGGACCATCGGGAGTACAAGGAGCACAGGGAGTTGCTGGAGATACGGGACCAACAGGTCCATCCGGACCAGCCGGACCTAGTGGGGTAGCAGGTAATACAGGTCCTACTGGAGCAACAGGTCCAGCCGGACCAAGCGGTGCTACTGGAGCAACAGGTCCAATAGGAAATACAGGACCTACTGGTCCCGCAGGTGCGGATTCAGTAGTGGCAGGTCCAACAGGACCTTCCGGTCCAACCGGAGCAACAGGACCAGCAGGTTCTAGTGGTCCACAAGGAAGTGTGGGACCATCAGGACCACAAGGAATAACAGGTCCTACTGGACCACAAGGGGCGTTAGGCAATACAGGTCCTACGGGTCCGACAGGAGTATCAGGACCTACTGGAAGTACAGGTCCACAAGGAGTACAAGGTAATGCAGGTCCTACTGGACCAAGCGGTCCCACAGGACCTACTGGAAGTCAAGGTATCACTGGTCCAACAGGAGCAACGGGACCTGAGGGTCCAACAGGTGCGACTGGAAGTGCAGGACCAGCCGGTCCAATAGGTCCTCAAGGTACACTTTCAGCAGAAGGTAAGGGAAGCCTTGATATGGGTCCGTTGGTCGTAAGTGGAACTCAGAGTGTGATAACTTTTGGGTCATTAGTAGTTTAGGGGTGAGTTAGAGGTGAGAAGATAATGGATGATTTAGGGTGTGGGATTGAAGCCCATCCCTTTGTCATATCAATTATGAAGATGATAGGTATAGTGATTTAGATGACAGCAACAAGCAACAAAAACTTAATTTCAGATACACAAAGCAATAGACTTTCTGTAACACCTGCAACAGAGCAGTTAATAAAAGATACAACATCAAACGCTTTATTCGTTGGTGATGGAACAACAGTAGGTGGAAGAGCAGTTGATTCTAGACCTTTCAAAAGCCTAAGTAATAACTATACTCTTACAAGAGAAGAAGAAGGTAAAGTCCTTCACATGAACAGCAGCACTGCTCGCACTATTACAATTCCCCCTAACTCAGCAGTTTCTTTTCCTACTAATCTAACAAGAATACCATTTATAAATCTAGGCACAGCCGCATTGACATTCACAGCCGGAACAGGAGTTACAATAAACCCATCTTCTCATTCAGTGGGGCAGTACGAAGGTGGAGAACTGGTAAAAACAGATACAGATGTATGGCTTGTCTTACTAGCAAGAGCAGGTGCAGACGGACCAACAGGAGCAGCGGGCGCAACAGGACCAACTGGACCTGCTGGAGCGACAGGTGCTCAAGGTAATGCCGGACCAACAGGACCGCAAGGTGCGGCTGGCTCAACAGGACCAACTGGACCCTCTGGCTCAGACGGTTCGGATGGAGCAGCAGGTCCTCCCGGACCACAGGGAACTCAAGGAGTTGCAGGACCATCGGGACCAGCGGGAGCGGCAGGTAATGATGGGGCTACTGGTCCAACAGGACCTACGGGACCTGCGGGTGCTACTGGAGCTCAAGGTCCTACTGGAGATGATGGACCTACTGGTCCAACCGGACCTGCTGGAGCACAAGGACCTACTGGTCCAAATGGAGCAACAGGAAATACAGGTGCAACAGGACCAAGCGGACCTACTGGTCCTGCGGGAGCAGACGGGAATGACGGAAGTACGGGACCAACGGGTCCTACTGGTCCTCAAGGAGCAACTGGACCACAGGGGGTAACAGGAGCGGCTGGACCTACTGGTGCTACGGGTCCAACAGGTAATTTTGGTGGGGCTACATTTAAGTATGAAGTTTTATTAGGTAATACAGCAGATTCCGACCCCGGAGCAGGAAAGTTTAAGTTTAATGATTCAACACAAAATACAGCAACACATCTCTATATTGACGATTCGGATAAAGACTCAACTGATATTCAATCATTCCTTCGTACTATTGACGATTCCACATCAGCAGTAAAAGGTCATATTAAAATAAGCGATTGGGATGATACAGCAGATTTTATTCTATATCAGATAAGTGCTCTTGCTGAGGATAATGGTTGGTTTGATATAACAGTAAGCCCTATTGATTCATCAGCAAGTAATCCCTTCACAACAGGGGAAGAAGTTGCATTAACATTCACAAGAACAGGAGATAAAGGAGAGGCTGGTCCTCCAGGTCCTACTGGTCCAACAGGAAGTCAAGGACCTACTGGTTCGACAGGACCGCAGGGTATCGCTGGACCAAGCGGACCTACTGGTGCGGCAGGTCCTACTGGACCAGATGGTGCAACAGGACCAACGGGTCCTACTGGACCACAAGGTATTCAAGGAGCGACAGGTGCAACCGGAGCAGCAGGACCAACGGGTACACAAGGTCCGTCAGGACCAAGTGGCTCAACAGGACCTACTGGTCCCGCAGGTCCAACCGGAGCAAAAGGTATAGAGTTTGAAGGTAATTGGGCTTCGGGCGTATCTTACCAAATAGATGATTTTATCCATTACACAACTAACGGTCAATCTTACATCTGCATACAGGCTCATACTTCATCGGGTTCAATTATCCCTACTAGTAGTAGTTATTGGAATATTATAGCACAGGCAGGGTCAGATGGTTCTACTGGTCCGACCGGACCTACTGGTCCAACAGGAGCAGCAGGTAGTAATGGTTCAGATGGGTCAGACGGAGCAACCGGACCTAGTGGACCTACTGGTCCGACCGGACCAACAGGACCTGCCGGAAGTAATGGCTCAGACGGAGCAACTGGTCCTCAAGGAACAACCGGACCATCTGGTCCGACAGGACCAAGTGGTCCCACAGGGGCAGCAGGTCCAACTGGACCGCAAGGTGCAGAAGGTATGAATTGGAGAGACGCTTGGGGAAGTGGTACTTCTTATGCTGTGGATGATACCGTATTTTATTCCGGCACTTCATATATCTGTAATCAAGCACACACTTCATCGGGCTCAATATTACCAACCAATACTTCTTATTGGGATGTGGTAGCATCTAAGGGTGATACTGGTCCTACTGGAGCAACAGGTCCCACAGGACCTACTGGTGCTACGGGTTCGCAAGGTACAACTGGACCTACTGGTCCTGCCGGACCTACGGGACCAGCCGGTCCTGACGGACCAACGGGTAGTTCCGGTTCACAAGGAAACACAGGACCATCAGGTCCTCCCGGTCCTTCCGGACCCGCAGGTGCAGACGGGTCAGACGGTGCAGCAGGACCTACCGGTCCAACTGGACCTAGTGGACCTACTGGCTCAACAGGACCTACTGGTCCTGCGGGAGCAGAAGGCTCTTTTGGTGGTGCTTCATTCCAATACGATTACAGTAACACAACAACAATGTCCGACCCCGGAGCAGGGGTTGTTAGGTTAAATAACGCAACGCAAAGCAGCGCAACCGAAATGGCAATTGATGATAAAGACATTAACAGTGAAGATATATCCTCTTTCCTTCAAACTATTGATGATTCCACTTCCACTATTAAAGGCCATGTGAAACTTACTAAGAAAGCAGACCATGGAGAATTTTTGATATTCACGATTTCATCTATGGTCGATAACTCCGGATGGATGAAACTATCCGTTGCCTGTGTGGGCTCATCAACTGCAACACCCCTAACTGTGGCTGATGATATAATAGTGACCTTTGCTAGAACAGGTGATAGGGGAGATACAGGACCTACTGGCGCAACGGGACCTGCGGGTCCTACTGGGGTAGCGGGTCCTACTGGACCTACCGGACCTACTGGTCCAGCAGGAGCAGATTCAACAGTAGCCGGACCTACTGGTCCAACAGGAGCAGACGGACCACAAGGGGCAACAGGTTCTACTGGTCCAACAGGTCCAACCGGAGCGGCTGGTCCAACAGGACCTAGCGGTCCATCAGGAGCAGATGGTAATGACGGAGCAGCCGGACCTACGGGACCCACAGGTCCTACGGGACCTACCGGACCAAGCGGTCCAGCGGGTAGTGATGGAGCAGATGGTTCAACAGGAGCAGCCGGACCTACTGGGGGTACAGGACCGCAAGGGACAGCCGCAGGTTTCGGTACACCTACCGTAGCAAGCGGACCTTTAGCAATAGCATCTAGTGGTCCCGACACCGCAAAAGTTTTTGCCTTCACTCTTCCTCCCGGAGCAACTGGACCTACTGGTCCTCAAGGAGCAACTGGCTCAACCGGACCTACTGGTCCAACCGGAGGTGATGGTGATACAGGTCCAACCGGAAGTGCTGGACCTACTGGTCCCACAGGACCAAGCGGACCTACTGGACCTAGCGGTCCTACAGGAGCAACTGGCTCAGCAGGGTCTGACGGTTCAGATGGAGCAACAGGTCCTACTGGTCCGGCGGCAGGTTTTGGGACCCCAACAGTAAGTACGGGGTCAGCCGGAAGTAATGCTTCAATATCTTCTAGCGGTCCAAACACAGCCAAAGTCTTTGCTTTTACAATCCCAAGAGGAAATACCGGAGCAACAGGACCACAGGGAGCAACTGGACCTACTGGTCCATCCGGTAGTGATGGTTCAGATGGAGCAACAGGTCCTCAAGGAACTCAAGGTCCTGCGGGACCAACTGGACCTACGGGTCCTACCGGTCCAACTGGACCAGCGGGTAGTACCGGACCGGAAGGTTTAGTTTGGGAAGGTAATTGGGCTACATCAACAGCATATGCGGTCGATGATGCAGTTTATTATACCACTAACGAATCATCATATATTTGCGTACAGGCTCACACATCTTCTGGTTCTATCTTACCAACAAACACTTCTTATTGGAGCCTTCTAGCATCTGCTGGAGATACAGGACCTACTGGTGCTACGGGTCCAACCGGACCACAAGGAGTCAAAGGAGATACTGGAGATACCGGACCCACAGGACCTACCGGTCCAACTGGTCCCACCGGACCTACGGGAAATAACGGAAATGACGGTTCTGATGGTAGCGACGGTTCTGATGGTTCAGATGGTGCGGCAGGAGCGGCTGCGGGATTCGGTACGCCAACAGCCTCAACAGGACCGATAGGTATTACTTCTAGTGGACCTAATACTGCTAAGGTATTTGCGTTTAGTATTCCACAAGGAGCAACAGGAGCGACTGGTCCTACTGGCGCAACTGGACCTACTGGTCCTACTGGACCTACTGGTCCCACAGGTCCTACTGGACCGGCAGGAAATGACGGGTCAGATGGTAGTGACGGTTCTGCGGGAGCAGCAGCCGGATTTGGGACACCTACTGTTTCAACAGGCTCGGCAGGTTCAAACGCATCTATATCTTCATCAGGTCCAAATACTGCTAAAATCTTTAATTTCACAATCCCC
>Ga0208669_1000021_pt1 | contig 72544 bp, 86 predicted proteins | sample 21_taG_FD_184095 | JGI IMG/M metagenome (GOLD analysis project Ga0208669, IMG submission 184095) | Marine viral communities from the Subarctic Pacific Ocean - 21_ETSP_OMZ_AT15319 metaG (SPAdes) (version 2) | ecosystem: Environmental > Aquatic > Marine > Oceanic | place: Pacific Ocean | collected...
ATAATGTAGACAATATTAACAAAATCATCATTTGAGCCTTCATTCTTCTTCACCTCCACCTATCTGTCCCCATGCAAACTGTGTCCATTCATGATAATCATTACCATCAGCGTCATACCTGAAGTACGATGTTTGCTTCTCACCATTACCTATAACAGTAGCGGAGTTTAAAAATCTATGGTACATATTAATAGTATTCATATCTGTGCCACTCCAAAACGCTTGTCCGAAAGGATGAGTATGAATCCATTCTTTTAATGGAAACTTCATACCTGCGATTCCTTCTTCTTGTCCACCAAATGTAACATAGCCTGGATTTCCAGCACTAATATGGCACTTATCGTTACCATCAATTACTATCTGAATCTCTCTAGGTTTATCGAAAGCATTTGTAGACATTTCCCAAATTGCTTTATGGAAATCATCTATTGTTTTCTTAAGTTGAGACCTGTGTATTAGGCATACATCTTCGTATTTTGATTCTATTATTCTTTTCCAATCGGGAATTAATTCCTGAAAGTCATCTCCTCTATAATCTACAAGATTAGTCCTTCTTCCTGTGTAATCTATTTCTTTACCATTAAGCATACAAATACCATCCTAAGTATGAACATCCAAGTATTGTTAATAGTGCTACAATCCTAACTGTATACTTGTAGTCTTTCTTTGTAGAAAGTATTTCTACTGTTTCTGCAACATTATTCACTTGTTCTTCTTTCAATTCTTCTTTAACTTCTTTTAGTTTACCATTAGTTGCCGCTAACTCCGCTTCATTTTGTTCTATGATTTCAGTTATCTTTTCACTAATTTCTTGTGCCGCTTTTGTTGGGGTAATAGTTTCTTTAATTTCTTCTACTACTTCTTCTTTCATTTGTTGAACCTTCTCAACATAAGCATCCCCTGTCAAATCTTTTGCAGGTGTTTCTTTAATCAACTTACGATAACGTGTAGCGCAAGCCGCTTTACTTCTACCTAATTCTTCTGCTATCGCATCTCTATGCTCTTTAACAGGCCAACCTTGTAGTATTTGTTCTTCTTCATCTTTTGTCCATTTTACCATATTATCAACTCATACGTTTATTATATATTTGTCCTTTACTTCATCACCTGCGAACCATCGTTGCATCCATTGTGCGCCATAACCCGCAATTGCTACGTGAGTGAAGTGTAAATCCTCTGTATTTAAGGATTCATTAAAGTTCTCTCCTTGACAAGAGAAAGAACCTTCTGGCCCATTTAGTAATGTTTCACTAAAATTGCCCTCTGTAAGATAACTAATCAAAGCACCATTTCTACCTTGCGCTCTAAGGTCTAACCAATGTGTTTTACAATCATCTTTGAACCCTTGAGCATACAAGAGTTTTCTTACTGCTAGATTATCAGCACAACATATTATTAAATCAAAACCTTCTAATTGTTTCTTAGTTAATATCGGATATGCTTTACCTTGACTCAACCCAACATCAGCCAAGTGATTCATACAAGTAGTATTGATACGCATTGCAGTTACTTTATTCAATCCAATATCACCATGATTAAAGTTTTGATAACTGATGTTTTTCAAATCAACAGTATCAGGGTCATGCATGTAAATATCATACAACCCTGTCCTATGAAGTAGAGGGGTTAGGAAACTACCTATCCCGCCTACTCCAATCACTAGCACCTTTCTTTTTGTTTTTGTTTTCATTATTATTGTCCTCCTATTCTTATACCAGATACAAACTCTTCCACAGTTAATACTTTCAGTTTATCTTTCTGTAAGTTTAACATGGGAAATAATTTCTTCGCAATTAAACGCTGTGCAACTGCTGAACAATTACAAGCATTACATATTACTTCTTGGGTATATTCTGGTTTACCCTGCGCTCTTAGTAGAGATGTTATCCATATTCCTGTAGCCATATAACTTCTTGAGAAGTGTATGTCATGTTCTAATACTAACTGATGCAAATACTCTACTACTATTCTACAATCACTTGTAAACTCTCTACTTGCATTTAAGTCATTACATACTCTATCAATCCACGGAGAGATAGGCATACTTTGTAATACACTAGATTTACCTAAGAACCTAGCAAGATGTCTAGCATATTTAGACACCTTATGTGGGTTTTCATTATTTGCAGTTGCTAACTCATTAATGCTTATAGGTAGTCCATATTCTCTAAGACATATAACTACTACAGCACATGCTCTTAGAGTTAATGGAATACCTGTAAACTTATGGTCGAAGTATAATCTTCGATAATAAGAATGAACATTCTCTTTCAATCTAATGTTAGGTAGATATGGGGATAAAACCATATTACATTCCATAAGTCCTCGGTTGATTGAAATATCTTTCTTGTTCCTAAACCTTCTTTGGGTTCTTTTCAAAGAACTAATTAAGTCTGTATTATTGGTGCGTTCTTCCCCAATGAATGAACCCAATGCTCTATCTGCACCTTTAATAAAAATACCTGCACCTAAATTATAGTGATGGTCTGTTGATACTATTGTTCTATTAGTGTCCTCAAAGATATGAGTAACCTGAACAAAGCCACATGATACACATATTCGTTCACCTAACCTATCATCAAACATAAACTCATTACCTTCACACTCTATACAAATGCTACTCATAGCAATTCACTCCAATTCAATGTCTTTGCATCTAATTCTGCTAATGGTATGTTAGTTGTTTTATATATCCTACACTCATCATTTTCTTCAGTGCAACCATCTGGTATATATCTATCAATAGTATGTATTAATTTAACAGTTAATTTATCGTTTAATAAAGCCAATGCTCTTGAAGCAAATTGGTCTCCTAAACTTGAATTAGAATGTATGTTATCAATGCAAATTGGGCCTTTAAAAACCCCTTCATCAGAGGACATAGTATCATAAAAGTATACTGATACTTTCTGCGTGGCACTACCTCTACCTAATCCTGTTGCTGTTATAGCCCAATCACCTAACTTACCTGCAACAAACATAATGGTTTTATTTTCTACCTCTATGATATTAATTCTATCTGGATACTTAACAACTAAACTAGCCATCAATTCTTTTGCTCGATTCTCTATTAAATCCTTAGTCCTATTCTGAACAAGAAACTCTTTCATCAAATCTAACTGTGAATTAGTGGGTTCTTCACCCATAGTCATAGTCCACAATCTTTTAGGTGAAGCATTCCTCCATGTTTTAGAACGAGTATGTCCTAGATAGAAATAATTTACCATAGTATCTAAATCTTCGACTGATAGTGAACCCCAAATACCATCCGATACTTCTATTGCTACTTCTGAAGTGCCTATTAATTCAGCATTAAGTCTACAATGAACCTTCTGTCTGGTTTCCATATCAAAGAACCAAAATGGGATTCGATTTTCTAAAACATAGGATACATTTTCAGGCAATGTCATCATCTTCATTAAGTATGTTAATAGGCTAACTCCATCGTTGTCTGATGTAGAACGATACAAATATCTTGACATAGCAAACATTAGATTCTTCTTCTTAATCCTTTGATTCATTAACTTATAGTAGGTTTTACCCTTCTCTATCATTATAGCCATATTACCTGCATCTGGTAAAACAATAGCAATCTTAAACTCATCAGGTGTTCCAAAACGCCTGCTGTATCTTCTATTTCCCCAACCGAAAAGAAACTGTAATGTTTTCTGAATCTCTTGAATAAGAGGTTCACCTTTAGCATATCCGCCTGATTGATTTTGAACAGATACGGAAACAACTGAATCACCTCCATATGAATGCTCAATCATGTGGCCGGAGTGTCGTCTACCTTGAGCAAAATGTGGATTCCATGTTCTCGCTACTTCTAACATTAAAGTCTCTATTTCATATGTAGAATAAACACACACATTAGTAGTTTGGAAATCTGTAGCAGAATCACTAGCACCGAATATTTTTAGTTTAAACTTATATTCATTACCATAATGACTAAACATTAGTTTCACCTTTCCAACCTTTAGGTTTGATTAGAAATCCTCCAGATACGCCTATAATCTCTTTACCATCTTTACGGGCTTGCGCTCTAAGTTTCTTATTCACATCAAACCAACCTCTCTTTTGTAGGGCTAGTAAGTAATCTAAATCACAACCTGTCATCAGACAATAAACTAATACTGCATCTTTAGGGAGTTTAGTAAAGGAGTTCCATGAATAATATTTACCATTAATACATGGTCTTTCTAATCCATTACCTTTCCTTCTACCAAAACCATCAGATTTATTTCTGATTCTGTTGTTATCTTTTAGATATTTCTTAAGTCCTTTAAGTAAGTCTGATTTCATAAATGAATCATACTTCGCTTGTAATTCTTCTTGTTGTTTTATTTCTTGTTCATTTTTATTGTTTTGCATTTAGATTCCTCCTTAGTTTCTATTTCGACATATTGTATATCTTTAACAAAGTATCCATTGTCTAATCTAGTGGTAAACTTATTTACAGGTATTACGCTGATAAACTCTAACTCAAGTCTTTTACGCTTCTCGTTATATCTATATTTCCATATGATATGTCTGTCTTTCCATCTGGTGCATTGAAACTTCTTTCTCTTTGCTTTCTTCTCTATTGCCGATGCAATCTCTAACACATCTTCTACTTCAGCACCTGGGATTCTCTCAGTTAATCGTTCCATAAAATGGGGTGTAAACACAGCCCAAAAATAATGGAAGCCATCGTCTTTAATCACCTTATGCATTTCTGCTTCAAATGGTTTAAACTCAGCACCACACGCTTGACATATCATTTTTCCTTTCATATCTAAATTGAACTTATTACATCCACATTTACAATCACTAAACTTCATTTTTATTCGCCTCTATATATTCTGCAAGTTGTTTCAATTCTGCTATCTCCAAGTAAAACTTGCTATTACTTGGTGATAATGATGATGCTATAAATATTCTTCTAACAAAGTTAAGATAATATTCAGCACCACAATTACCATCTATCACATCAGTTGATGCTTGTATAAAAGAATCAACCATCTGGTCTTTATTCCTGTAAGCATATTTACCCACACGGTCTCTTGATGAGGGTAGAATATGCTCAACAGTCATTACCTTCTCTAGTAGAAAAGGGTATATCATTTTAACATCAGTAGATGTGAAACCTTTGTATTTGTAATGATGATTATATCTCACACACACCACCCGCACAAGCAGGGTCTACGCCAAAATTACTATCATCTTCATACTCTATTATTTTTGTTAAATCTACTTCTTTAAGATATTCAAACATTCTATCATATGTATCTTTATCACATGATTCAAAAGGTGCTTGAACATATACACTATCATCATTTGGAAAGCATGATAGTCCATTGTAGAAATGTCTGTTATTCCACATCCATGTTCCTACGTCATCCCATTGGTCTTTGTCAATGTAAACTGTTGCAGATACATTGTGAGTATTCTGGCCGTTACTATGACCGTGTTTAACCCAACCTACTGAAGTCTCCTTCACTCTCTCTAAGAAATCAAAGGTGCTTTCATTCCTTTTGATTAATGCACCTTCTGGTGCTTTCTGCGGTATCTCTATTATTCTACCATCAGGGTTAAACTCATCATCTACAATAAGTTCAGGATGGTTGTTAGTTAGATATGTGCAGATTGCTTCTGTCTTACCAACTCTAATTCTTCTAATATAATATTCATCATGCCAAGCATGTATTCCTGATGAGGAACCTAATACCATAGAAGCAGTCCCAGATGGCTTAACACAAGTTACTCTTGCCGCCGGATTAATACGCAACATTGTAGCCCAATGTCTATTCACTTCTTTAGCCATTACAGCCATTCCTGTAACGTCTAATCCCTTCAACCTATTAGACGCTAATCCTGTCATAGAAACACCTAGCAGTGCGTCTTTTTCAGTAGTAGTCCTCCATATATCTCTAAGGTAATGGAAGTCAGTATATGTTGCTTGCATTGTGCCTAAAATAGTTGCCGCTTTTACTCTCTCTTCTAAGTCCTCTTGGCTTTCTACTGTTGATGAATTAACTTCTGTAAGATTACAGAATTGATATGGTCTAAGTGCTATTTCACAACAAGGATTTGTTCCCCAATCTTTGTCATTAGTTAGGTATATTCCTGGCTCTCCAGAACCACCTGCTTGCACACGTTTCCACAATCCATCAAAGAATGGTTTAGTTACTCTATGTCTTAATAATACAGCAGAATTATTTGCTCTAAATCTTTGTGCATTATCAACATAGAAATCACCTGCTTTACAGTTAATCATGTGTTGGTCGTCAGCACTAAATAAACTAATTAATGCGGCTCGTCTATTACCACCTGCTGTAACTGCATCAGCAATATGACACATAATATCATGACATTCTAATGTTGTAAGTTTATCACCATTAGTTTTGCTTTGAAGTATATGTTCTACTTTAAGCATACATTCTTTCAATGGTTGTGGGCCAGGTGCTTGACCTCCTCTAGTTTTGAGTCGTGTCCCTTTAGGTCTAATATCATCATAAATGAATCTAGGAGTTTGACTTAACTCACCTGTATATGACCTAAACAATTCTTTAACTGCATCAGCCCAACCAATGATAGAGTCTTGAATTACTATCTTTCTTGTTCTATTAACATTTGGTAATTGTATCTCAGGTAGTTGTTCTACATGGTGTCTTTGAACAGAGTATCCTACTCCTGTCCCATTCATCAATAAGAACATACATTCATGAAAGCATTCTGCTGAATCTACTGGCATATAAGCACAGTTGTAAATTGAATTAGGTGATACTTCTATTGCCTTACCTGCATATTGCATTGAACGCATTGATGGAAGTATTTTGTGAGTAACTACAAAGTTATCATAAATGTTTATGATTTCTTTTCTCATTAACTCTCTCATATCTTCGCCGGTAGCAGGTAAAGAATCAATTTTTCTTAGATGCATTTGCATATTTCTATCACAAATCTCTTTCCATGTTTCTTTCCTAAAGTCAGATGGAAGCCATTTAGCATATTTCATATATACTGTAATGTCGCTCATTATCTTACTTGCCTTGTCGTCATCATTTGGTTTTTTGATTGTATTTATTTGTTTACTCATATTAGCACCTCAATGCTTGTCTATATGGCATTTCTGCTAGATTGGTGAATGCCGCCACCCATTGACCGTTCTTTTTAACAGTCCATTGTTTTTCCATTTTAATCTCCCACTTTGGAAATGTGGATATTGCTTTGGTTCCATATCTTTTCTCTAATTCTGAAAAGTCTGTATAAGTTTCACCTTTGTAGGTGATACTCATCTTACCATCACAAACGATAACAGCCTTATGGCTGAAAGCGAATACATGACCCGTAGGATAAAAGTCTGCTCTAACAACAGCCATGTCCTTGTAGGTCAAGAAATCTTCTTTTGCATTCCAACCGAATATTTCCATCAGTGTAGGGAATACGTCTTTATCTATAAAATTAATATTGTCTTTAAGCATGATAATGCCTCTTGGTAGGAGGGTGGGTAGTGAAGGCATCTACTACCCAACCCTCAAGATGGAACGCTTACTGTGTTCCGCCGACTATTGCCGGAATAAGGTCTACTGATGTTACAGTATCCCAACTTACTTCTGAAATCATTTCTCTTGATGTCAAATCACCATCAATAATCACCCAATGAGATGGGTGGTCGTTTATCTGGTCTATTACTTGTGATGCCGTTTGGCTCACTAATTCTGTATGTCCTGTTTCATTAATTATTGTTAATAACATTTTCATTTCCTCTTATTTTTCTCTTATTAAGGTAGGTCTATTAACCTTACCTCGACTCCTCAGATGCTACTCTTACATCGCGTTTTGTTTCTATCAATCTTGCAGTTAGCAAGTTGATTGTTTCTTCATATTTATCTACTAGAACACTTAAGTTTGTGTTCGCATTTAGAATAGTCTGGTATGCTTGACTCAATTGTTGAAGTTGATTCTGTTGTTCAACATTCGATTCAATTAACATATCCAATTCTAATTCTAACTCTTTCTTACTTTTACCTTTATCTTTCTTTTCCATTTTTTCAACTCCAATTTCCTTTTAGTCTTTTAATTTGCTCGCTTGCTTCATGTTTCGTTAGTTCGTCTACATCGCCTTCATAACCTAGCCTAACTAAATACTCCTTCTGCTTTTGAGTTGCTTGTTGTTGTCTACTATCACCATCTAATATATTCCATAGTGTAGAGACTTGTCCTTCCGTCAGGGTATGTCCTGATACTATTAACTTCTTAGCATTATTTAAGAAGTTTTCTTCCCAAGTGTTTCTTCCTTGCTCTTTAATGAATGGTTTTACTCCATAGAAATCACAACATTCTACAAAAAATGGTTCAAATGTAATCTCATGCACTTTATTTGCTACTTTAATTCGCCTTTTTCTTTGTTCATTTCTGATGTTAATCTGATTTTCCTTGTGTTTCTTTAGAGTAAATGTTCTACGTTCAACAAAATCGTCTTCTTTTTTGACAATTGCTTCTGCTTTCTCTACATTAAAGTAGAACATTAATAGGTCATTCCATAGTTTTTGGTTAGGAAAACCCTTTCTATTTATCTGTGCTTTAGGGTTATCTGGGTGATTCCACCTCCAAACTATACTAGCCATTTGATAATCTAAGTCCCCAAAATCATATTTAGATACCTTTCTAATGAAGGTAGTATCTCTATATAATTGTAAGTCAGAGTCATAGTGTCTACCTTTCTTTCTTACATTAACTCGTAAGTCTAAGTCTTTAACTCTATCAAACATTAGTGTGAATTGTTCACCGTTTTCTCTCCACCAAACTTTCTGTTTTAGTGCTTCGACTCTAACATTAATCCACTCTTCAATCATGTCATCAGTTATCATGTCGTCAGACAATGAAGGATTATCTTCCTTGATTGCTCTAAAGATTAGATATGAATTGATGTGGTCTGAACCAACACACTCTCTTGTTCCATTCTCAGTATTAAGAATCTCAAAATGATATACTATATCATGACCGCATAGACAATTGTTCTGATGTTTAGCCGCCCAATCTGGTACTGCACTTAATTGATTCCACCAAACTTCTCCGGTTGCTATCCATTCATGTTTAGCCTCTTCGTAGTTGTCTGATACAGATAACTCAACCATATTCTGGATTAGTTTCTTGTCCCATCTTCCTGTTCCTAATTCTCTTCTCATTTCATCACCGTTACTCGACACTTCTTCAATTCTATATCGTAATACTTGTAGTCTGGTAATATTCTATTACAGCAAGGGCATATCACGCCATCACCTTAACATTACAAGACTTGCATTTTGTTTTATTCATACTTATTATTTTTCCGCATTCGCATTGATTTATTTGCATTTTTATTTCCTCCTTATTCTTTCATCCATTCAAGAAATCTTTCGACATCTTCTGGTTGAATTGTAAACACCGTTCCACTATGTAAGTGAACGTCAATATAAGTAGTTTCATAACTACCCATTACTTTACGTGGTGTTCTTTCTACTACTTCTGTATACGCACAGATTGCACCGTGATGTATTACCGTATGGCCTCTTGCTGTTTTAAACTTATTATTCATTCCTCTTCCTCCTTTACTGATATTAAAAAGACTCGACAATCTGGACATAAATCCACGGCCTGTCTCATCCATTTGTCGCATTCTGGACACTTTATTTTTATTATACCTGACATATTCTACTCCATTGTTTCATACATTCTTTGTTCTTTCAAATGACCTGAAAGCAAGTCATCTATCTTACCGAATAACTCCTCTGAGATGCCACCTATAAGTTTTCTATTCAAAGACAGCCAAATTGTATGACATCTGTTAATTACTACCTTTGGTTTATCATCCTCATCCATCGTTATAATGATGGGAGGCATCTCCTCATTCTCGATATAGGTAAACTCTACTACTTTTCTTTCTTGTGTCATAGCCATATTAATTACTCTCCGATACGCCGCTTTTGTCAAGCATTTCTGACAATGCTTCCTGTTGAGCCATGTTATTTCTTTGAATCTCTAGTTCATTATCTAGGTTCTTCAATCTCATTGTAGCAGAATCTACTACTTGTGATTCTGATAGTTGAGTCCACTTTGGCATGGTATCCCATTCAATTTTCAATATTAATCCGAATGCAATACTTACTACTTTGCCTGTATTTTCGTCTACTATATTCAAGAAGGAGTTAGCCATTGGCATATTTACATATGCTAATGTTCCTTCTATTACACGGAAAGTATCTTTATACTCTTCCGCTTCCTTATACTTGTCATAAGTATAAGTTACTCTCATTCTTTGTGTGTTTTCTTTCTTCCAACTTTTCGTCATTTTAATCATTCCTTTGTTTTAATTCATTGAACCAATTATTTATTGTGCAAGTGCATGGTTCCGCACTCCATTCAGATATCGCTATCTGTTTCATTATTATACCTTTTACGCATTCTCCACATTTCATTCTTCCACCTCTATTTCTTTTAATTGGTAGCCATCTTCTTCTGTGTAATCATACAACTCTTTGAGGATGATAACGCCATTGAAGTCATCATAGGCGTATTTATCATCGAGGTTTTCGTATTGGTCGTGCATGGTATAGTCATCCCTACACATAGTCCAACAATCTGTAATACTCCATAATGCATTACATTCTTTACTTAATTCTTCAATATGTTCAAGCAATTGTTTTCTTGTCATGTTTTCTAATTTCATTCCTCTTCATCTCCAAATGCTTCAGCAATATCGAGTATCAATTGCTTGTGTTTTAACATATCTAATGTTCCGTTAAACCTTTTGTCGTCATCGAAGATAAACGATATTCCCAATTTACCTTTGGGTACAGGGTCTCGCAAGATTAGTATTTGTGTTCCATTATTTATTTCATCTATTATATCCATTTTAATTCCTCTGTTATATTATTGAGTTAGGAAGATAAGACCTTCACATTGCAGTGTGAAGTTGTCAGTGTCGCCTAGTCCTAGTTGCATTTTGATACAACCTATGAGACTTCAAATAACCATTTGATATACCAACATTATTCATCTTTTTAACGGACAAACCTAACTCAACGTGTGAGTTTTACTCTCTCATATTTATGAGTAATAATACAAGATAACCTATCAAGTCTTTAATCACATCTTCATCTGATTCCATACTATCATTACCTTGCACAATTCTATTAATTTTATCATCAATTCTTACCTTGATTTGTTCAGTTGTGTCAGCCGTAGAAAAGACTCTAACTGGCTGTAAAGCGGAGTCGCCATACTGAACATTTTTAGCCAAAAGCATTGTCTTAATTTCATCCATAAGTCCTGCTATTTTGACCTGGTTCTCACCAAGCACTTGCCTGTCTTTTATAGCCTTTGTTTGTGTGTTTGGTAAAGCACCTTGTTTCAACTTCTTTTGTGTTGTTACTGTCTTTGGTGTATAGTTTAAATTATTCATCATAATATGTTTCCTAGACACTTTATCTTTACCATATCTCTTAGGTAAAATACCTAACCCTTGTAGGTGGTAAATCTTAGAAGTTACTTTACTTTGATTAACATTTAACTCTAATGCTATGTCCTTTGTTTTCATACCTTCTTTATATCGTTTAATTATTTTCTTTTCTTCTTTCTTGGTTAATACCATTTCTTTTATTCTCCTTTTTGTGTTAAAAGCAAGCGCGCAATGTCTTCTTGGACAGAATAATACAGCAGTAGGGCAAGAAGCATTTCTAACCTTATTCTAATCCCATTGGAAACACATTTTGCACCAGATACTCTATGATAACTGATACAATTTAACTTGTTTTGACTGTCATTTCTAATTTCTAACGTTTCTAACCCCCCATCAGGGTAGGTAGGTAGGTAGGTAGGTAGGTAGTTGTTATATATATTAGTTAGAAATATTATAATATTATAAATATATAATTTTAACATACTTACTATACCCTAACCCACTCATTTTGAGCAAACTCATTTCCAATCCAAATTAGAAATTAGAAACGTATTCGATAAACTATCATATCATATAGGATATGCCATATTGATATGTGTATAAGATAAGAGATATATTATACATAGATAGCCTTCTCGGTTCATTAATCCTAAACTATGCTTATTCACTGTATAATAAATTAAGCCATTAAATGTAATAGGTATAAATAGGCCATTGGCGGAATGCGTGTTTAACAGGCCATTAGATTTTAATTGCCGCCGACATTACAATCAAATCGAGTTAGTATATATACTGCGCGGCACCACCTCGATGCCCTCGCTCTACAACACGCTATTCTTTTTTTATTACTCTACAACCATATGGTGGCAGAGAGTGTGCATTAAGCACAAGAGAATCGTCCTTGTGCATACCCTAAAAAACCCCTCGGGTAAGTCCTAAACCTTTTCATTCCATTCATTATGGACTACCATATGGTAGCAGATATTCAGGAGATGATATGTTATGAACGACAAAGAATAAGAATATCTGCGTATCCACAAATTGAGGCACATCTTTAGTGTGACCATATGGTTCTAAACTTTGTCCATAGAACCAGAAGTTTTGGAGACAAGAATAGGTATATTTCAACCTATCCTTGCCTACCGTTGTCGCCGACCAAAACTAAAGTTCAGAAGGCGATTATTCCTCCTCCTGAACTTCGGTATAAGATGCACATGCATCTAAGCCGTCAGTAGTACCATCCCATTCTTTGGATTTGAATAATTCTCTAGCAGTTTGCTTGGCTTTAGCCACTAGAGTATTTGCGTAGTCATCGGCATCTAAAAACACAGGTGCGCCTTTAGATTTACCATGCTTTCGTAACAGGGGTTGTGAATAAGTCTGAGTAGTGGTGAAAAACAGATGAGCCGCTTCTCTAATTTCTGCACAAGCAGTTTCAACAACCATACTTGCCTCAATAGACAATAGTCCTTGATTACCTCTTCTCCAGACTACTTGACCTGATGGGAAATCTTTCAACATCGCTTTTACTGATGCCGCTAGTGCGGTTCGGTTTGCGACATTATTATCTCCTGTCTCCATTAGCATGCTTACTAATGTTTTCACATCAATAGGTATTTCACTATCAATATCCCCATCTAAGCATGAGGCTACTTTATTCTTTACATTATTCCAATTACTTTCTTCCATTTTAATTACCTTCCAATAATCCTTTCTTCCCTTTAGTTAGGTCAGCGACATTATAATCTAACATAGTTAGTATATAAGGGGTTCTTGACAAAGTCGAACCATATGGTAGGCTTGCTGAGAAATTAGAGATATATGGCATTAAGCCATCTCCTCTGCAAAACGTAAGTGGGGATACCTCATTTGTGTGGAGAAATCTATCATGAACAAATAATGTATTTCACGGTATTACTAAGGTAGCACTATTATTGCGCTACCTTATTCATACTGTTATGTTCATACATTACCTTTTATCACTTCATGACCCTCCATATGGTTGTAGCGAAGGGATTGTTTCATTCCATCAAGTCTTCAAAGGATGAATACATATACTCTTCTGATATTTCTTTATCAGGCGTATTCAGCCAACGAAGCGCAGATGCAATGATTACAATACCAAGTGTAAGCCCTAAAATCTGGTTCTGTCCAATCTACGATGAACCATATGGTAGGACAACTTTGTTAAGGACTACCTTAAATACTAACTAATATCTATTATAATGTAGACAGCCCACCAATGCTTGACCGCTATCCAACAACGTGATGATGCCATGAGACAATCTAAACGTATTTATTGGAAGTATAGCCACTTGGTTAAGGGCTGTCTCACCCTTTGGTGATTTTAATGAATAACGAAACTACTACTATTATACAACAAGTAAATGCCCCTAAATATGCTATCAAATTAAAGCATATGAAATCAGGACAGAACATTGTCCTCTCTATTGAGGAATTGAAGGTATCTGGTGATGACCTTTCTATGGTTATGTCCGAATTAAGACAGGCTTTAGACGAATATATGTCTATAACGGGGGAATCTGAAGATTAACTTCAGGTTCTATAGACAAAGTTTAGAACCATATGGTGTTAGATAAAACGATACTGTGTAGATTATAATCTAGTCAGTTGGCATTAGGCCAAGTCTAGCACCAGAGGGGCGGATGTTAGGACGGGTAGATGATAAGAATACACTCAAAGACAAAATATATTTTTACAAGGTGCAAAAGGGGGCTTTACAGAGTTTTAACCGATAATATTACGCAGTGGCTTAATGCCACTAAATGCTAAATTAATATCATCTGAATCTGCAAAACCCCACTCTTTGCACTCTCAGAAAAATATATTTTTCTTCAGTTCCATCTTTACACTACCATATGGTTGATTTTACATAATCTACGAAAATGGAAACATTTGCGTAGTTTAGTTAAGCGGTTAGCGGAAGTCAATCCCATTTTTGGCAATCGGGAAATGTCTCGTAGTATTAATCGGTCAGAGCCGCCCTAGACCTCTATACTACGTTCCTTGCTTAATGCAACCATATGGTTATACATTGTTAGTGGAGGAGGTTTCCTCTCGGAACGCCATGTATAATCCTCATTTGGGGGTTTATGTTTTACCCTGTGCTTAATGCACACCCATATGGAAGTAGCGTTGTTGTAATGTGTCATTAAGAACACTTGCTAGGCAAGGACAACGTTAGCGGTTTCCACAATGGGGTAAGTTATAGACCAGTCTATTAACAACCATATGGACAAGAGAAAATACGCATTAAGCGTAAATAACGTGGTTTAGGGCTTGACCCCATTCAAAAATGGGGCATGGTCTATACATTATACAGTTTACAATGTTCACGGTATAAGTAATGTAGCACTATTACTGCGCTACCTTATTGATACCTAAATGTTCACATCAAACTGTATTTCAATTATGACCAACCATATGGTTGATAAACGTATGTAAGTGGCATTAAGCCACATCTTGAGGACAGTTTACAATCCCAAGATATCGGATATTGTACCAACTAAGCCGACAACATGTCTTGACGGATGCTTCTCATCGTTACTCTACGACTAGACGATGACAAGTCTCCTTACAACCCATAACGTCTATCGTTTTACACTACCATATGGGTGTAACCCTTAAGGCACGAATGGCTAATTCTTTCGCTCAATCACAATTATATATTCAACGTATTGCTAGGACTTAATGTCCTTACTAATATATAATTACTCTTCGCTACAAGCAATTACCAATTACCACTTCGTTGTTCCATATGGTGTGATACTTTGTGGATGAACACCTTAAATAGTAAGTTAAAATGACTGTAATGAAGGTGGCCTAACACCTAGTTATTTATATAACTTGGAGGAATAAATTATGGTAGATTACAGTATGGAAGATAACACATGGAATGCGAAGAAAGAATTGATTGCAGAATGGTTCGATGCGAACCCTCAACATGAGGGTAGACGAGTCATTGCTGATGGACTATTTGCGATAGGTGACATGCAAAGCGACCTTCGTAAGAAGCATTGGTCTAGCATTAGTGGGATATTTGCTGATTTGAGCAATTCCCCTATTGGCGGCGGTAGAAGGTCATTGATGACAACCGCTATTAAATCGGATTTTGATACATACAAAGCAGATTATTGGCAGTATCAATATGACGTAGCATACAATCAAGAACGCGGTTTTGCTAAAACACACGGTAAATCCGGCGGTGTCCTCTATAGAGATATGGATGATGGCCGCACAGAATACGCTGACAATCAAACTAAGGTTATGTCCTTATTTTTGAGTCAATGCTACAATGCGTATGCTAAGAATGACGTATCAAAGCGTTATTTCTGGGATGGGACTTTCACACTAGAAGGTTATCCTAATGTAGTAGATAATGGGGGACAAGAAGAAGAGTGATTAGGTGATAGGCCACCTTCACCCTTCTTTTTGTCCCTTTTTTCAGGTTCACGTTCTTTTAACAAAGTATTACCACTCCCACCATATGGTTGCAGTTCGTGATAAACACGGCCAACGGCAGTAGTTTATCTAACGATACAAATACATAGTTTGCCCCAGGTCTTAAACTTTATGTGGAGAGAGAGCATTGTCAAATCTACTTCGTAGCAGACTTAATGTCCTTTGTATGACTAATGCCCCCCATCCATATGGTGTTAGGAAGAACTATACTTATTAGTTCATAGAAACTAAGAAGTGGCGTTAAGCCAAGTCTAACACCAGATAACCTGAAGTCTCCCGCCCTCAAGACGGGTAGATGATAAGAATCACTAGAATAAATAATATTTATGCGGGACATTTGTGTAGCGTATACGTGCTTTCCCTATACGCATTATGAATACAAGGGCTAAATGCCCTATACTGTATTATTCATAATACTAGAAAAGCACCGTAATCGCACACACCATACCCGCATAAATATATTTATCCTGTTCCTTTCTTTACACTACCATATGGTGTCATAACGTAGTATAGATAGTCCCCAATACGTTTGGGGTCGGCCTAAGTCTTCCCACCACGGTTCTAGGCATAATGCCTGAGACTAGACTCCTACCATATGGAACAATGAAATGGTTTTTTGTGATTTTTGAAATGGTGAAGGTTTTTTAACATGGTATAGTGCATTTAGCACTTGATTACAATTAATGTGAAAAAGCGTGAAGCCATGAAATAATAACGAAAAAGTCTCCTTAAGGGCTACACCCATATGGGTGTATACTTTGTTAATAAACCCACAAGGTCGAGCGTTGTTTATAACACCTGCAACCTACTAACGCACTAATGGCTAGCCTTTCGGTTGGATGCACTGGAATAACTTACGGGATTTCCACTTCTATTTCCCACTCGTTTATGTGGTCTAGTTTTTTATTTTATGAGTCCATTAAACTATCGTTTGGCTCAATCCTTGAAACTAGAAAAACAGGGGAGTGAGTGGGTTGATATTTCTACCGTCCACCAATTCTGAATGGGTATCTATATTCGCATGTAGCATTCACCCCAGAAAACTTACCATAGAAGAGTTACCTTCCTTTCACTGACCGACTTATTATTATCGGCCTCGTTGTTCCACCACAGAACATGGCATTCCATTAGCCCTAGATAACGGACTTATTCTGGCACACTCATGTCGAGTTACGTTTCCTCGACATTATAATAGATATTGATTAGTATTTAAGGTGTTATACCACAAAGTATAACACCATATGGTTGTAATAGTATCTAGGTAATAGAACTATAAGGCATTAAGCCGTTCTATGGATACTATGCTAACAACCAGAAGGGGAGACACCTGGGGAGGAGACGACATGGGGTAGATGTTATTGTTTAGTATACTGTAACTCTAATGTCTCTTCCAACTGTAAGGCTAGTCCAAATAAACATTGGCTTAATGCCAATACATTACTTACCTGAACCAGTTTAGGTTCAGCGCGTATGTATGCTGTTAAATATTCTCCTAGCCTTGAAAGTTTCCGAAGACTTAGGTAAAGTAACCTACACTTTAACACTACCATATGGTTATATTCGGGGAGATATAGGAGAAGACGGTTGAATATCAGATGTTCTTGGAGTGCGCCTTCGCACTCACTAGAACCATGCATTAAGCATGATGATATCGTCTTCTTCCTATATAGAGTCAATAATAACCACATTTGTGGTATTGATAATAGTTCCCCTGACTTTACTCCGTTTAGGCAAATTGCGGAACATGGTTGCACGGTAAGTATTACTTAAGCCGCCACATACAACTGTGCTTAATGCACTATTCGTTTTATGTATGTTTGCGTGATAATACTTACCAGTTCACCTCGTTCCTCCATTGCCTAAACAGAGTAAACTCAGATATAACTTAACACTACCATATGGTTCGCATTCTTAGTAGATATGCGTTTAGCAATAAACAACGGGAGTGGTTGGTGTGTCGCTAAGAATTGTGACCGCATTGGGGATAATCTAAACTACGTTTATGATACCATATGATTGTATTTGTTTGAGCGTAGCGAGTTCAATCTAATAGATTGGGACTCACCTTTTGTTCGGTCAACGTCCACTCAGGCCGTTTCACGTTGCTTCATTACCGACCTCCCTTACAACAGTGTGCTTAATGCACAATCATATGGTATTAAATTACATCCTTCAATATTTTTAGTAACGTAGTGGTAAAAGTGTTGTGATGAAACATTCAGTAAAAGTGAAGCGTTTCAATGCTTTTAACTAGAAATAGCAGGATGATGTAACAGCGAAGCGTTTCATATCCTTAAGGCTGCTTAACGCTACGCTACACCCATATGGTTGCATAAAAGATGCAGATAGATGGGAGTGTATCTCCAGCATTCGTGTGCAGTGGTGAAAGGTGATGCATTAAGCATCAGTGAAACGTCTATTGAAACTACGCACGGAGAATGCTTGGTAGATATCACACCCAACTACTGATATTTTATGTGATTAAACCCGACCCTTAAGGTGTGATTCATTCACACTGCTTTAACCTCCTTCTTCTGGTCTCCCCTCCTCTCTACTATTGCTTAACGCAACTATACGTTATTCCGAGGGAGAGTAAGACCATCATCAGTGGTTAACGCTTTACGTTTCTCCCACCATATGCTTTGTCCTTCGATTTTTTTTTATTTTAATTGACATAAGATTTTGTCTTTAGAAACCCTAAATTAATATAGTGTTACTCATGTGGGTCTAATAGAAGGCTGTTGAGCATCAATGTATGAATCGCTATTAATAATTAATTCGCGGTGCATCAAGGATACAAATGAATCAATAAAAGAATACACATTAACCACCAATGCTCAAATAAACCCTCACTACAGGTAATGAATTAATTCTTATTCTGGGAATGGACAAAAAAGAGCAAAAAAATAAACGCAAGTGCCAGAAAAATAACACCCCAAAAATAGGATAAAAAAGGTCTAAAAAATATGCCCCAAAAAAATGGTGAGAAAATGAGAATGCCGAATATGTTCTATAATCAAGGTAGTATGTACCATCCTGTAAAGGGGGTTTTACAATGACTGATTGTTTTAAACATATTCAAAATCTTATTAAGACAGATAATGAAGCGTGGTATGTGAATAATGCACATATAGTAAATGACCGTTCCACTTTATACCAATGGTTAGATGATAATCAACACCTAACTACTGATAATCCCTCTATGAAAAATATACCTAAAGGACATGTTAATCGAGTAATCAAGATTATGAAAGATTTAATGGTTATTTGGGAAGAATGTGAAACAAACAATATACAGGAGTTGATATAAATGTGCAGTAATTGTGATGATGAAGTCAAAAAATCAGAAGATTGGAAAGAAATACTCAAAGAAGATGAAGTAGAAAAAAATTGGGGAAACAGAAGCCCAGGACAAGGCTATGGAACAAGACAAACACATAATGAAAGTCAGTATGGTTCAGATTACGAAGGTTTTGGAGAAGATGAAATACAAGAAAGAACGGAACGGTATCATGAAGGAGTAAAATGTTTTTATTGTGATGAAGATGCAGAATGGAAATGCACTAATGGTAAACATGGTGGTTGTAGATATGAAGGTGATAGATTTGATGGTGTTCAAGTATGTGGTGCAAATAGCGATTTTGCTGATGATAGATATCCTGAAGGCCATAAAACTTATGCTAATAGAAACAATAGTGGACATGCATGGGTTCCTATTGAAGAGTTCTCACATGATGACGAATGGGGATACAATCAGGATAAAAGATAGGAGGCGATAATATGCAATCAATGTTAGAGTGTCATAATCATGATAAAATAATGGATTCTTTGTTTGAAGAAGATATAGTAGAGAATAGACAATCAGATATTACTATTGAAGGCTACAATTCTTTTTGGACTTGGATTGGTAAAAAAATAGGTTGGTTAAAATGAATTGGTTTAATGTTGTTAAGAAAAATCCTTGTTGGGATGGTTATGAACAAATAGGTATGAAAGACAAAAATGGAAAACAAGTTCCAAATTGCGTACCAATAAAGAAGTGATATAATGAATTGGTTAGATGTTATTAAACGTAAACGCGGTAATAGGCGTAAGCGTGTGCCGTATAATCCATTTACTGGAGAAGGCGATAAGCCTGTAAACATAGAAGATAGAATGAAAGCAAGGGATGAAAAGACCAAAGAAAGAGAAGCAAAGGTTGCTGAAAGTTTTAAGAAAGTTCCTAGAGCAAGAATATCTATACAACGTGGTGGTGGCAATAAAGTCCATCCCCACACGAATAGGCGTAAGTCGAGATATGAGTTGGCACCAGAAGGTGCTAATCTTAATCCGGCATCTAGGTGTGCAATGTGTGGAATTAAATTGACTAATAATCAGCAAACTAAAACATTAAACAATGCCGCAGATTTAAATTATTGTGCTGCTTGTGCTAGAACTATTGAAGGAAAACCTGTTGCTTCGCGTAGAACTAATGCTAAAGGTCAGATTATACCACTTGATAATGCTAATAAAAGGCCATATAAAAAGAGGCGATTGTAATGAGTTGGAAAGAAGTAATTAAGGAATATGAAGGTAGCATAGAAGAACAAAAGCACATTGAAACAATGGATAAGATTAGGGCTTTGTTGGAAGAAGGAGATACCTCAAATGCTCTTGATTTGGCTATGAGATTATTAGGTCAATTCACCGATGGTTTCTTTGGGGATATTCACGATATTATAAGAAAAGAGGTAGGCGAAGAAGGCCTAAGAGATATAATAGAAGGAATTGCGTTTGGATATTGAGGGATTTAGAATGAGTTGGGAAGACATAATTAAAATGAAATGCATGATGTGTGGTGCTAAATTAGAAAAGCAACCTTCTAAAACTAAATATGCAAGAAATAGAGCAATATATCTTTGTCCCGAATGCGGTCATAAGGAAGTCTTTTAATGAGTTGGATGGCTATTTTAAAAAATGTTGATTTAGATGAAGACAATTGCTGTGAAGCATTGGCTACAGATTTAGAACTACTATTTGAAAATCTTATTTTTAATGACTTTGTGAGTTTTATTAAAAAGAATAAAAATAATTGTGAGGTATTAGTTCCTGAAGTAGAAAGAATATTGGGTGAAGGTATGTCGTATTTCAAAAGAAAATATATAATTGATTCACAGATACTTTCTGTTGCTGATGAAGGCGAAATATATCAAGTAATAAAAGACATGTATGCTAAATATTTAGATTGTAATGAGGATTTACTATCAATGGGAGAGGACATGAGATGAAGTGGTTTAACATAATTAAAGACTTTAAGTATTCTCATGGTAAATATGCCGATGTTGATTCACAAGGTTTACAAGGTTATCGAGGAGTGCCTAAAGAAGCGGCAGGGTTTTCACGCGGAAACATAGCAAGTATTAATTTAAGTGCTAATGCATGGAAAAATATGTTGTATGATAAAGACGGTAATTACGAACAAGAAAATGAAGAACAAGTAATAAGAGAAATGAGCAATACATTGAGTCATGAATATGCACATGTGTTATTCCATAAACTTTCTGGGTATACTGGTTTAAAATCTGAAATAGGTGGAGTTATGTCAGATATAATGCTTGGATTACTATTAGAGATTGATGACAAGAATCTGTTTGATTTAGATGAAAAAACTAGCAAGTTATTAGCGGCGTGTAAAAAACATGCAGCAACAATTATACTTGATGAATTATATGCAGGGTATGCAGGTAAAAGTGTTGAAGGAATAAGCAGAATAATAATAGATAAATACAAAGATTATTGGCGAGACGATTTTAATAATACTCTTCGGAGAACAAAATCTAGTGTAATTAATAGACTACAAGAGGCAATAGGAGAAAGTGAAGAGTTTTCTCACATGGAAAAGTTAATTATAGACATAAGATTCCCTAATGTAGTAGAATACATGGGACAAATTACGCAGTTAATGGAACGTGCTTGGTCTGAAACTGTAGACTTTATTTATAAACGGATGCTGGATGTTCAACAAAAGAGGTTTTACTTAGGCACACTACCTGAAAGAGAAAACACTACCATAGGAGAAATGACAGTTATGATTAGTAGATACATAGACAACGCAGGTTATGAGGATATTCAAAGATATATTAATGGTGAAGATTTAAACGATAAAGTGCTTGAAGAAATTGGTTTTAGTAGGAGGAGAGGATAATGAAGTGGTTTACAATGATAAAGCATAGAAAGATGTGTGAAAATCCTGGGTGTTATAACCGAATGTCTCCTACTGCAAAGTCTAAAGGAAAAAAAATATGTGCCACTTGTGTTAGAAGAAGTGGTAAAGGTAGAATGCGAGTTAATAAGGAGTGATTACTATAATTTGGTTTAATGTTCTAAAAATATCCACTAGGGATGCTATCAGTGATGCAAAAAGATTTGCGCCTGAAATGATAAGAGAACAAGAAAAATTAGATAGAGAAGAAAAAGAAGAAGGGATAAAACGTGCTAACCAAGCAGATAAAACAAAATATTATGTTCCCCCTGAACAACTTCCTAGAATAAACGATTATCGGTTTGCACCTAAAGCATCAAAAACTAGTCGCGGTCAAACTACTACTAATTGGCATTCTTTTCTTAGGACTTATATTCCATATTTTGTTACTGATGCAGAATATATTACATATAAAAAGAATAAAAGAGACTTAAATAAATACAGTAAGATATGGGAAAACTCTCGTCAATTACTTCCTCAAGAACAGGAATTAGTAGAAAAAATGGCAGATGAAAATGCAGAAATATATGCGACTGCTATTTGGAGATGGGATTACTTTTATCATGGTACTCGTTTCTTTGAAGAAGGCAAAGAAGAAGGATTGAGGCAAGAGAATGCAAGGTTTTGGGGTAGAGAATAATGACTTGGTTTGAATTAATTAAATCTGGCGAACTAAAAGAGTTTGAGGTTCTAGCACAAAAATATGCAGAACCTACCGACTTAACCCATTTAGATTATCTTAGAAAGAAACATGGTAAGAAAAGCAAAGAGTTCTATGATATATTAAATAAACAAATTATTGAAACAATAGATGATAATTGGTCTAGTTTACAAGATATTGCTAAATCACTAAGAGATAAAAACCCAGGATTAAAAGATGCAGATGAAAACTTAATATCATTTTTGAGAAAAAGGTTAGATAACATGGATGTAAAAACATTCCAAGAACCTGCTGCGGGAAGAACAGGAAAGAAAACATATTACAAGGTGTGATTAAATGGATAATGACAGTATAATAAAGGCCTATGATGACATCCTAAAAAAACTAGGAGTAGGAAGAGAAGTAGGGACAGAAAAAACTGCTCAAAAGTTTTGGATGGATTTTTTACAGCCTTTTGGTTTTAAACCACAACAAGCATTTCCTGATAATATGACTTTAGGAACAAATAGAAACTCTGGAGATGCTTCTATTGGTAGAACAACAACTGTATTAAATCATTTATTTGAACCTAAATGGGTTACTCATACTTACTATGATTTAGATTCTGGCATTCCTCTTTACACTAGAACAGAAGGTGAGACTTCTGGTAATTTAATAATACGTGGTGGATTAATAGGAATGAAAGATGTAGCAGGTAATAGAGTGCCTACTGATGACCCGTTAAAAACCACAATAGATAGAAAATCTGGTAGAGCATCAAAAATGGTTAGAGCATCTCAATTATTAGATGTAGATAAAAAGAGCGATAAAGGTTTTGCTTCTATTCCTAAACCCCCTAAAGGTTGGATTGATAATTATAAAACTCTTGATTCGCAAGTTAATTATTTAGAGGACAATTTTCCAGAATACAATAATTATTTAGTAGAGTATTTACACAAACCTATCGAGGGAGAAGGTATTTTACAAGAATTACAAGTTTCTAAAACTCAAGCAGATTTTGTAGCGGTTGTTAATGATTTAATTAGAAAACAATATCCTGGTCTTGTTAAAGAAATCTTAGAAGAAGCCAGACAAATGAATAAAGATAAGTGGCACATTACTGTGGCCGCTAATGAAAGATTAAAATCTCCATTAATGAAGACAGGATTTAAGCCTTTAACCCCAGAATATATGGAAGAGTTATTATCTGATAAAAGCGGTAGTGTTTCAGATTATATTAAAACGGCAATAGAACGCATTAAAAGTAAAGATGGAAGATTAACCGGAAAGAATAGCGAATACTTTATTAGAACACCTAGAGGAGACCCAATAAACCCACTAAGTAAATCCGCGTGGGCTAAAACTTTACGAGGCGATAATATGTTTGACAAAATAAAGAAAGGCAAAACTACACATTGGTTTGATTTATTAAAGTTTAAAGGACGTTGGGATGATAAAGATGATGATGATATGGCTTTACCCGCAGGTGGTGGCCCTTCTAAAAAGCCTAAAAATCCAGAAGATGATAATACTATTAGAGAAAGAGAATCCCCGAAGAGATGGAAAGATGATTGGAAAAAAGATAACAACATAGACCCAATCACAGGAAAAAGAAGAAAGGCAAGTAAACTAGCAGAAGGAAGAGAAACAGTAGGAACAGATACTTTCTGTTGTGGTAAAATTAGACAATACCTAAAAGATTATGTAGAACTAACATCATTTACAGATGACTATCAATTAAGAATGATGGAGGAATGGATAGATGAAAACATTACTTGTTCAGACATTGAGAAGGCTATGGCTGTTAGAATATCAGTAGTAGACAGTTATGGAAACGTGAACAATAACCCTACAATAGCAGACTTACACAACGCAAGTCGAGATGATATAAAATCTGATGTAGGAGGAGATAAAGGATTTACTATACCTTTAGAGTTTGATGAAGATAGTGGTGAAGTATCTGGTAATAAAGAAATAAGAATACCTGCAAACGAAATGAACTTTTTCTCTAACGTTGCAGGTAAGTTATCTTTCTTACCAAAAGAGTATTGGGATGCAAAACCAGATAGACCTAGTAAAAAGATAATAAATGGCAGAAGAGTGCAGGTTGGAGGTTTAGGAATGACTTTGGCTATGGCTTATCATATATGCATACAAGACCATGTTCAAAGTAAATTAACTGAAATAAGCGATAATTTAGAAAATGAAGAGTTTTATGCAGATGTTGGTGTATCTACTGATAAACAAATGAAATTGAAAATAGATATATTAGATGCTTTCAAACAAAGAGGTGGATATGTAGGGCCAGGAGGTCAGTTTAATCCGGCAGAGATGCAAAAATACCCAGATTTGTGGACTAGATGGCAAAGAGCAAGTCAAATATCTCCAGACTCTGGTAAAGGAACAGGGTTCCAAACAGAAAATGAAATGAACTCACAAGACCTTGCTAGAGAAAGGCTTTGGGATTATATAGATGAAATGAGAGGTAATGAGGTAAATCAAGAAGAGAGGCAAAGGAAAAGAAACGCCAACCCATTACCAAGATACCCAGAACCTCCAAAGAAAAAAGATGAGGATGAAGAAGATGGTAATGATGACGCACAAATGGTTTGATTTACTTAAAGTTGCTACTGCCGTAACAACAGGTTCTACATATGGTGGAGAAGCGAATCCCGCAACAGATGCATTATTTAATTTAAAGTTTGGAGAAGTGGAGGAAGAAGAAGATGCCAAAGAAAACTAAAAAATCCTCAAGACCAATTAAAGAAAAAGGCAGTTCTGCAACTCAGGACTTTGACTATGATAAGTTTAAAGTTATTTTTGATAAATGGAAAAATGACTGTAAAGCAAGTGGTTCTAAATTAGGATTAACTTCTAGTGCTACATTATTAGAAATAGTTAGCGCACATGGAGTTGTGGCGAGACCTTACACTAAAAGTCCTGTTAGTAAAGATAAAGGTGCAGGGACTATAATTGAATTAATGGAAGAATGGGAAAATGATATTGCTGTATTAGAAACAGTAGATTTAATTGCATTAGATGAAGTAATTGAAAAACTTAATGCTATGGCTGATTCAGAAAATGACCCAAGAAACATTAGATTTACAGTGCCTATATTAAGTGAAGTAAACCCAGATAATGGAGATTATGATGAAGATGACGTTACAGAAGTTTACGGTCATTATAGAACACCTGATTATATTGCTTTTAGAAAAATACTAGCAGACCTTCCTAACAGTAAAATCAATCCAGAAAGTATTGAAGCAGTTGATTCTAGTTGGTATGCTGAAGGCACAGATGGAAAAAACACAGCAGAACCCCCGATGTGGCAAGCATTGTTTGCTACAAATGGTGATATGGTATCATTAGGTTTGTTAGGTGTTTGTCAAGAAGCAAAGAAATTAATTAAAGAAACTGAAATACACAATGTTATTTTAAAGGTTCATGATTCTGGTGATGGGCTACTAGCCGAAGATGTGTATAAATTACCCGCAGTAAAAAGTTGGTTAGCAAGTAAGGTCGGTTCTAGCACTAGCCCAGGTGATGGTATAAATCCAAAAACATTACATTGGAAAGATAGACCAATGCATTCTCAAATATCTTCTGAAAAGTTTGATGTGCAAGGATTAGCACAAAGTAGGTTCATTAAACGTGCGGCTAATTTTAATAAATATGCCGGAACAATAACTACATTTCAATTAGACATTTCAAGAAGACAAACTAGGAAACTAGCAACTTTAACAGGAGTATGTAAAAAATATAAGGGTAGAGATGTAGTTTATCATGTAAGTAAAGACGCTAAAAAATCTAAAAAAACTAAAAAGGAGGTTAAGAAATGGATGGAAATAATTGGCAGGTCATCATGAAGAATGAAATACAAATCTATTCTGAGTTTAAAAGAAGAAATCCTCATTTCTGGAATGAGGCACAACAACTTCCAGGCAATAATGAAGTTGCGACATTAGATTCTATTATACTTAACTTTATTAGAAAGAACAAAAACACACCAGATATTATGAACACTTTAGTTGGTGTTGCAGAGAGTTTTATATTCAAGGATTATTGATACTATGGTAACAAGAAAAAGATGTAAAGTTTGTAATCTCGATAATAGAGAAGAGATTGAGACACAACTAGAAACTATGTCTATATCTCCTGATGCTTTAGATAAACAATATAATTGGCCTAGTGGAACTACTGCTAGACACCAAAGAAATCATATGGGAGATTATTTTGATTCTTCTAATCCTCAATGTAATATTTGCACACATGAGATTAGAGGATTAATAGAACAACAATTGAAAGAAGGTGAGATAACTCCTGCCGTAGTTGCTCAAATTGCTGATTGTTCAGAAGAACAAGTTAAACGCCATATGAGAAAACACTTACAACCTTTGGTTCAAAAATCTGCGGCAAGTATTATTGCGGTTAAAGAAGTAGATGAAATAGAGTCATTGACTAAAACCATATATAGATTAGAACAAAAAATAGATATTCTATTCGACCAAGATGAAATACATCCTAAGTATGTAGACAGTCTAACTAAGTTAGCAAAAGAGATTAGAGAAAGTTTGAGATACTTAATGGAGTTCAAAGGTAAACTTGTCCACAAGAGACAAGACACAATTATAGTCGCACAAATGCAAGTAGTGCAAGAAGTATTAGCACAGAACCACCCACAAGTATGGTTAGATGTTAAATCAAAAATGGAGGAAAGACTACAATGAGTTGGGAAGAGATACTAAAAGAAAGAAAATATTCGTATAATGAAATGAAAGCGGTTTTCGATGAAGCGGCTATGTCTGTTAAAAGTATGGATATTAGTAAGTATATAAAAAGCAGTTTACTTTACAAAATTAACATGTTTTGGATGAGGTTGAAAGAAGTGGGAGATGCAGTCATCTTACCAGGGCTTGATAGAAATATGCCAAGATATACTGAGTTTGAGATGGAAGAAGTTAAAAAAAGGTTAGCCGAAATGTTGAGGAATGAGTCTAAATGAAGTGGGAAAAAATAATTAAACGAAACTGTGGGTGCGGTAAAGACCCTTGCGAAACATACGGTGAAGTAAAGAAAGGAATGGGTGAAAGACATTTCTTTGAAGATGGAACACAGTATGTTGGTGAAACTCATAAACATCCTGATGGGACTCTAATGAATGGTAAAGAACATGTTGAAGGTAAAAGTAAAAAATTGTATCATTTATATGAATTAGATGAAAAAGCGTTAAAAAAATTAAGTCAAGCATCTACTATAATTAAGGGAAAGTTTATTTCATCTAAAGTAATGAAAAAAATTAAATCAGCATTAGAAGGAATCCCAGGAGTTACTATTGATGAGTGGCCTCCTGAAGTAAGTAGAAAAACTCAACATATGAAAATACGTTGCACTTATGATGGTGAACATAATCCTACAGATAAACCTACTAAGTTTATTATAACAACAGGTGCTAGAGGCGCAGTAGTTAGAAAGATAGAAGCGCATATGAGGCAGAACGTGAAAAGAGCATTAGAAAGGCAGAATGTATTCATAGGAGATTGGTGAAATGGGTTGGAAAGATAAACTATTAAAAGAGGACACCGGACTTGGCGATACTGTTGAGAGGGTTACTAAGGCGACAGGCATCAAAACTGTTGTTGATAAAGTAGCCAAAGCGACAGGTAAAGATTGTGGTTGTAAGGCTAGAAAAAACAAATTAAATAGGAGATTTAGTTATGATTCTTAAGAAAGACTATTCCAGAACCTATGACCTTATTCTTGCTGAATTACAAGAAGATGGATACATGGCTATGGTGCAGTATTTAGAACAAAATCCTCCTTTAAAGACTAAAGGAACAATGTATAGTGGTGATTTAGTAGATGCTTTAATTGCCGCTAAAACTAATGCGAATGATGATTTTGGTGCGTATGTATCCCCTCCATTAAAATTAGCAGAAATGGATTCTGTTAGGCCTCATTCTAATTTAAGATTAATGTTAAGAAATAGAGATGATGGTGAATGGTTTAATGCGTTAAAAGCACCAAAATTAATGGCTAGACCACAAGAACCAGAAACTAGATTTGATGATGATACAGAATTAGAATCATTTAATGATGATGGAGAAGATGAGTGTGAGTGTGATGAAGTAAATTGTGATGCTCATGCTGTCTATAAAAATGAACAACATAATAGTCAATTATGTGATGAGCATTTTGCTGAAGTAGTTAGAAGTCTTGGCGGTAATCATGGCTATAGACCGTGGGACTGTGAATCAGATGAATACTATCAATATAGGGAGGACTTATAATGAAATGGAACGAAACAATTAGAGAAGATGTAATACTAAAGAGATGGACAGAAATAATAAGAAAGGCACCCCCTCCTTTTTATGCTAATAAAAACAAATATGATATTCATCAGTTTTCTGATATTCCAGGGTTTGATGTTTTATTTGGTGCAGGTTTCCCATTAAGTCAGGAACTTAGTGCCGCACCTAGAACAACTGTTAAATCACATCCTATTATGATAGGCGGAAAATTAGGTAATTCTTGGAGACCTAGTATAAGCAATAGGCAAAATGCTATTATGTTTGTTACTGTTTTTAATCTTCAATCTAAAACACCGACTTTCCCGTGGGAAACAGGTTCGTTAAGAAATGTCCAAATACAAGACCAACTAACACAAGTTACAGAATCTGCTAAAATAGCGGCAGGTCAAAGGTCATTTGAGTTAGAAGAAGATGAAATAGGAGTTACTGTAATATACGATTTGAAACCTAAGAAAAGAGGAGGTAGAACCACTTTTGGTAAGCCATCATTAATGATAAATGTTTACTATGGTGAAAAATCTAACTTCCAACAATATGTAAATCCTAAAATGACTGAAGGAACAGGAGACCAAGACTATGATTTGAATAATGGTGAAGTAGCGGCATTGTTAATATTATCACAGATAAAGCCAGATGGCCCTCCAAAACAATACCTACAACAGCAAAAATTGTTTATGGAATTAGGAATAGGGCCACTTGCTAGAAATACTAAAAGCAAATACATTAAGACTTTAGCAGATAGAGGATTTGTTGATATGAACCTAGATAAAAGAACACCTAATATGAGAGGCTATCCTAAAATTACACCAAGAGGTATGGCGGCATCTAATAGATTTGAAATGCATCATAAAACTTTCAGAACTGAGTTTATGGATGTTGTTAGAAATAAGCGTGATGAAGAGTTTACTATGTTTTATGAAAAGCCGGATGGAAGCAAATCAAGTTTCAATGAAGAAATGGCTTGAGGGATTAAATGTCATGGGTCTCAATATTGAAGGGTTTACCTAAACCTGATGCGATAGTTGGTATGCTTTCGCAAGATGCGGGACTACAACTACTGGTAAGTCAAGCAAATGGGGCCAATAAAAAGAACATTATAGGAGTCAAAAATAAAGCCAAAGAATTAGCAACAGGTAAAGGAATCACAGAAGGCTTAGATGAGGAAACTATACAATCTAACGCTGAAAAATTAGTGATTGCTCTTGAAGAGATAATAAAAGATAGTAATTCTAAAACTCAACCTAAGAAAGAAACGCTAGAAGATAAACTAAATACTATTATTGAAAATGAAGATAAGAAAGGGTTAATTAAATTAGTAGGCAATACACAATATAGAAACATGCCTAGTAAAACTAGAACAGAAAAGGTTTCATTATTAAAGAAAAACAAAAGTGCTATATTAAACTTCATTGATATGAATGATAAAGACTTATTCTATTATGTTACTAACGAGTTTTCATTAGTAGCAAGTAAACCTATTTCTGATGATGATTGGGATGATAAAGTATCTACTATACGAAGTCAATTATCCGACACAGATATTAAAATAGATACTACAAATGGAATTAAATTAACATTCCCAGATAAAACTTCTGCTTCTGATATGAAATTAGCATTAGAAGTATCCCAAATTAAAGGTCAGGCTAAAAAGAAAAAGGATTTAATTATATTCAAAAAAACAGGTAAGTTTACTAAATCTCCTTTGTTAGAGTTGTATGATGATAATGTATCATTACAAGTAAAAACTAAAGTAAAGAATGCTGAAAAGAAAAACTACACTAATACTGTAAGTAGTCCAGAACATGCTTTAGCCTATTTGGAAATTATAACCTCAAGAGGATATAAAAAGGGAATAAAGTTTACTCCTAAACCTAAAATACAAAAGGGTAGTCCTAAAGTAACTAAAAATGCTAATAAGTTATTATTAGGTGGAGAAACCCCTAGCCTATCTAGTTCACTTAGAAGTTTATTTAAAACTTCTACTTTTAATTTAACTAATCTAATGCAACAAGGGTCTGTCGAATCTAATATTAGATATAATAGTCCTAAACTAATGGAAGTATTAGAAGCGAAAGACCCTGTTTCTATCGGTGGTGTAGGTAAAGACGAAATACTAGAATTACAGGAGATATACAACAATACTAATCGCAATCTTACGTCTTTTATTAAGAAATTAAAGGGTAAAAACCAAAATGATTTTGCTAAATTAAATAATGCATTGATACAATCAATACCTAACCTATTTTCAGAAGAAGAAAAAACATTTATGGAAGGGCTTAGTGGCATAAACCCAAGAGCAATTCCAAATAAACTAATGGAATATTATAATGCTGAAACTGTTGATGATAGATTGCCTGTATTATTAGAAGGAGTGCTACGAACAAGTAGTCCGTTTAAATCAATAGAAGGGGGATATAAGTTTATGACCCCTGCCGGAATGAAAAATCAAGATATGAGAGATTTGGTTCACGGTCTTAAAATACTTAGACAAGCAGATGAGGTTCAAGGTGTTTCAACATCTTTAGAACAAACATTACAAAATTATACTACTGGATATAAACCACCAATTAGTGGAACTCCTACACCATCTGGTATGATTCACTATTTATTTGTTTTAGATTTTTATTATGCAAGAACACCTTTTAGGTCAGTTGCGGCTAAGTTTAAAAGAGGGGAAATATCATCCGAAGAGTTAGTAAAATCTGCTAAAGAAAACTTTACCAATATAATTAATTCATTTGTGGATAGCGTAAAGATTAAAGTTGATGATATACTAGAGAATAAAGAAGATTACCAAGACTCGCTGTCTCTTAGTAATGATTCTAAAGCATATCTTCTCTTTGATAAATTAAGTGAGAAGGGACTAATTGGAGGAAATTAGATGTCAAAAAAGATTACCAAGAAACAGGTTGGAGATTATATTAATCTTAGTTGGCCTGATTTTGCTACTAAATATACTAAGTTAGATATGTCTACTTTCTTAAATAATGTAACCGAAGAAGAGTTTGATGAATCTCACATAGCAGTTAGACATAGCACATCTATACATGAGACTGATAATAAAGCAGGGGTTCTTAGTTCTATTAGAAGTGATTTAATAGAACGAGGTTTTGAAGAAAACTATATTTCTTCATATACTAAAGAGGTAGGCAAATTAAAACCTGATGATATAGCATTAAGAACAGTCAAAAATGAAATATTAACTTCTTTTAGATATAGAGATAGACAAATGACTCTAAAAGATTTAAGAGAAGATTTAACACTACAAGACATAACTACTATGGGTGTAGATGAAACAAGTAAATCTGCATTATCAGCACAGATTAAACTTCTTATTAGTCAATTACCTTCTTATGAAGATGGTCTAATGATGTTATTAAATGAATTAGAAACGCTAAAGACAGAAGTAGAATATACTCCATTAAGTAGGTCAGTTAGTTCAGTTACTAGAATAAGCCCTGCAAACAAAAATGACAGAGAAGATATATATAATTTTTATCAAGAAAGATATTCACTATATGATGATTTAAAGAACGCTATGAAAGAAGTGTTAGAACTATGGGATGACGTTGAAGAAGAAATGGAAGATGCTATGGATGAGGCAGGTCAAATTACACAGAAACCAACAGGCCGATACAATACTAAAAACCAAGTGTCAGATAAGGTAGAAGAGTTAGATTCTGAGTTTAAAAGAATGCAAGAATTATATAATCAAATGGATGCTGATAAAAACTACATAATAAAAACAGGACTATTAGATTATTCTATAATTACTAATAGAGATAGAAGTATTAGTGCAAGTGTGCAAACTACGTTGTTAAGAGCATTAACCGACCTTTTAGGTAAAGAAGAAATACAAGCACACGAAGAAGATTTTGAAGATGATGATGATTATTATCAATCACAACAAAATCAAATAGCAACGATAGGTGAGAAACAAGGCGAAAACAAACCTCAAGCGGCACAAGTTAATTTTAGAGAGAAAACAGAAGAAGAAGTTAGACAAGAACAAGAGTATGATGATTTAATGGATGATTTAAATCAATTCAATGTAATAGAACAAGTAGACCCACTATTTATTGTTGCCGCACATGGAGGTATTATTAAAAATAAATATAGTATTAGTTCTTGGGAGAAAACTAAGACTGAATTAAATAATAGATTAAAAGATACAACTAAAAATAATCCAGGTGCAATATCTATTTATAGAACAGCATTAGCAGAACACGAAGAATACCAAGAACAAGCGTTTGATGCTGGTGATAGGACAAACTTCTATTTTCCTATTAGTGAAAGTGTTGTAAGTGCTTTACAACATATTGATGATATAGAGTTGCCTTTAGATAAAATAGAAGATTTTCATATAAAATTAGTTACTCTAATAAGTGATTTATTAGAAGACCCATTAGAAAAGTCTACAATCCCAATACACCATCAGCCTTCTGATTTCGCACCTGGGCTAGAAGGTAAAGGAGAAAAAAGAATACCTGCGGATAAGAAAGAGCAAGATAGATTTAAAACACAATTCAATTTAATACATTCATTAAAGTTAGGTAAGAAAGGTAAAAAAAGAGATGTTAAAAAATATGCTAAGTTTTCAGAAAGTCTTACTGAGTTATTTGATATAGCAGATAGATATTATGGAGACCCAATTAGAGAATTAATGATACCATATAAGACAGTTCCTAAATACTTAGATTCAGATACATTAAATGCTCTAATTAATCATGGCCCAGAAAATGTAGCACAGATAACTTTAGGGTTATATAGAGAGTATTATCATTCATCAGTTACACCTAGAACCATTTCAATATTAACAGACTACTTAGTAACTAGTAACTCTGCACGTAAAGATGCAGAAGATATGGAACAAAAAGCGGATAGAGTATTAGATGTATTAAAGAAAATGTTCCCTGGCAATATAGAAAATGATATAAATTGGTTTGCTAATGAGTTTAAACAACAGGCAAAAAGAGATTCTAGTTTTGATATAACAGGTATTACATTACAGAATAGAAAAATAGAAGATATGATGTTTGATAAAAGAAAACATAAAACGTCTTATCATAATGTAATTACAATGCTGTATAAGTTTGGAGGACAATTTGAAAAGAATCACTATACAAGAAAAGAATATGATAAGTTTAAGACAGCATACAAAAACCAAACCGAAACCAAATTGGCTTCTGTTCATACAAAGATTTTAGAAGCGCATGATGAAATTAGAAAGATGTTAGGCAAGCCTATTTATTATAACACATGTGAACTTGAAAGTTTTAATCACATAAGTGATACTATTGATATAATTAAAGAACAATATAAGGTGGAATTAACCGGCTCAGATATAACAGGGATAGTTAATGAAATAGATAGTATGGAAACTATAGCCAAAAGATATGGGGTTAATAGTAATGCAGTATATCATGTTAAAGCAATGTTTAGGTAATTAGTATGGTTATATCAAGATGGGAGGCTATGATTAATAGAAAAACACATGTTCCAATCAATGATGAAATTGTTGGAGATACATGTTATTATTGTTGGCGACCTGCTCATATAGAATGTATAAAATGTGAAAAGAAACTATGTGCTGTCCATTTAGAAAAGGAATGTAAGAAATAATATTATAGGTATGAGATGAACACGGAATATTGGGAAGCGCAAATAAAGGGATATGAAGAAGTGTTTAGAGAGAAAAAGAAAGTTAGATTAGATAGGTTATTTGTGCAGTTTTGGGAGGAAGAATAAAATGAATTGGATTGAGATATTAAAGGCAGACCCTTGCACGTTAGAAGCAAAAGAAAGACTCTATCGTGTATTAGAAAAAATGGGTGCGAATAATGATTTATTACATAGTTTTAAAGATTTAGATAGTGATGAACTTAGAGGTATGATTGAAGAGTTTTCTACAACTGCTATGGAAAGTCAAAGACCAATGTTTAAACAAATGTTAAGAGATTGGGATATGTGTCTTGTTCAATCACATAGAAACCCTAACGCACCTCCTATTTCATCAGAACATAGTCAAGAATCAATGATGTATAAAAGAGCCGGAGGTAAAAGTAAAAAGATACAAGGAAGAGAGTTTAAACAGGCATTAGAAGATACAATATCTATTTACATGAATGATTTAGGCATTTTTGAGTTATTGCCTCAAGGCCAATTTTGGGATACTCTAAGAGAAAAATATGCAGAAAATCTTAGTAAGGATACGGGTGAAAACGCCATTGCTTTAAGAAATATTACTAATCACATTAAGGCTAAAATGAGCAGTAAATCATTACTTAATGGTGGAATGATACATAGATATCTTAGGTCATTGGGATATGAAACTCCACCTTATCCACCTAGCAAAAAAGAAGCAATGGGACTTACACAAAGCGAATGGAAGAATAGATTTTGGGGTAGGCCATAATGTATTGGGAAGATGTCTTAAAGAAGAAGAAGAAGAAAAAGAAGGCTAAAGGAAAAAGGTTTTCTAAAAAGGTCGGAAACAGAACTGTCTCTTACGGTCAAGCAGGTAAAGCAAAGGATGGTGGAGATAGAATTAGACCCAATACAAGTAAGGGTGATGCTTATTGTGCAAGGTCAAATAAGATAAAAGGAGATTGGAGAAAAGACCCTAATAGCCCTAATAACTTAAGCCGTAGAAAATGGAAGTGTCACGGCAATAAATCAAGTAGGTGAATATTCTGGAAATTAATGAATTAGATTTTACTCATAGAATGGACATGGAATTATCTAAACATTCTTTTCCTTACTTCTTTCAAAATGTATTGGGTATGATGTATCCTAAGTATATGGAAGAGTGGCTACAATCAATGGAGACAACGGATAGAACAGTTATTATTTGCTCAAGAGACCACGGTAAATCTGTCTTTATGCATAGTTGGGTAGTATGGAATCTTATATTTCAAGAACCTCCGTTTCAAATGCTATATATTTCATCTAACCAAAAGCAGACAATGGTTCACATGAGAGAAATAGATAGATATTTTAACATCCCTGCATTGAAACAGTATAAACCTACTAGGGGATGGGCTATTGGTAATATTACTTTGACTAATGGTAATTCTGTATTAGAAAGGTCAGTAGGTTCTCAGATTAGAGGACTTCATCCTCAAGAAATTATTATTGACGACCCTTTGAAAGAGTTTAGTGTAGCAGGTATTACTAGAGTTACAGATTGGTTCTTTGGAGACATGATACCAACACTACATCATACTGCTAAATTAAGAATGATTGGAACTCCTTTTACTTATACTGATATATTTTCACAATTAGAAGAAAACCCTGCATATTTTGTTAGAAAATATCCTTGTTTTAATTCATTAGAAGAACCATTATGGCCTGAGCGATGGGACTATGATTCACTTATGCAAAGAAGGGCTGAAATTGGGTCATTAAAGTTTACGAGAGAGTATCTATGTATTCCTGTATCTACAGGAACTGCACTATTTGGCATAGAACACTTAGAGGATGCTAAAAATAAAGAGTATATACTAAAATTAGGACAAAGAAGAGATAAAGGATACAGATATTGTGTTGGTGTAGACCCTGCTATATCAACCGATGGAGATTATAACGTAATTATGGTTTTAGAGGTAGATGATGAAGGGAATAAAACAATTGTCCATGTAGATAGAGCCAAAAATGTGAGTTTTAGAGAAAATATAGACAAATTGCGTATAATAGGTCAAGTTTTTCAGCCGGATAACATACTTTATGAAACAAATACATTCGCCAAAGCATTTACTCAAGAATTAAGAGCAGTATCGGACTTAAATGTTAGAGATTTCGATACAACTAGAAAAAAGAAACAAGAGATTATACTAAACCTACAAATGAACTTTGAAAACAAGAAAATCAACTTACCTTATGGTGATAATAACAGTAGAGCAGTAACTAATATGTTAATTGAAGAATTATCTATGTTTTCTATTACTGATAGCGGAAGGTTTGAAGGCGTAGGCGCACACGATGACCTAGTTATGGCCTTAGCATTGGCTAATAGCGCGGCACAAACTTCAACGGACTCATTTGTATTATTAGATGATATGGAGATATTTGACAGCCCAATTAAACCTAATTATGGAATAAATAGAGGAATAATGGGACTTAATTTTTGAATAGGTGATATGATGAGTGAAAGAGCAGAAGCATATCGTAAACTAGCAGATGAAGAAGATAATATAGAAGAAGTCAAAGAAGAAATGACTAGAATTAAAGAAAGCATGGAACAAAAGTGGTTAGAATCTCAACCAATTAGAAGCCATGATGATATTGCTAAAGATTATGCTAGTTTTGCTAAAATAAATCTTACTGAGGCTAGAAATACACTTTTTGAATATCCTAAGAAATATGAAATAGAAGGTAAAGATATACCTTCATTAATTAAGTCAATGAGAAAATATAGAAGAACTCTAAAGGGTGAAACTAAAATAGCATTCACCAAATCCATAGATAATTTGATTGAGGATTATTCTGATTACTTAACTAAATGTATTCGCAGTATTTATTGGATAAGAAAGTATGAAACTCCTTTGAGACAGATGAATTATAATGAAGATAAATTAATTAAATTAAACTCTATAACTTCTGAAGACCAGAAGAGAGAAGTCATTGACGTTTTGTGTAAATATTGGGAAGCAGACCAAGAAAGAAAACATTTGAATTATGGTGAAAAATATTGTGAATTAACTAAAGAGATGAAAAATCTAAAGAAAAACTTCACGAAAATAATAAAAGAAACCCCTATAAGTATATCACCAAAGGATAGTATAAGGAAAGCGATATTAGATTCTGTCTGTAATAACCCTGGAATATCCTCAAGAGAGATACATGATTCATTACCTAGAAACTTATACGATAGAAGTTCCCCCCAAATAATAGCAAAACTTGCAGTAGAACAGAATATTACAAACGTAGATGGGGCGCACTATAAAATAAATGACGATATTAAGAAAAACATTTGGGCTTATACAGCCGCATTCATAGATTCAGACGGATATATTACAATGGATAAAAACCATAACCCAAGAGTAGGATTAGTAGCAACAGGTAATAGAGGCAAGGCGTTTATGTTAGAGATGCACAAATCATTAGGTATGGGTAGATTACACCTAGACCAGAAATCTCCACAAGATACTAGGTTAATTAATAGACTCAACTTTTATTCTGGAGGAGACATTAAGAAATTATTAACCAAGTGTTTACCTCACTTTAAATTAAAGAAAAATAACGCTAACGCATTATTAGAGTTAATTAAAATAAAGAAAGAAAATAAAAAAGAAGATTGGTATAAAGATAGAAAGGATGAATTATTCAAATTAATGAAATATTATAATCATAGTGATAATACCAGATTTGATTGGAAAGCATGGGATATTGATATTGACGGTATAACTAAACTAGAAGAGAATAGTAAAATGGAGTTCTAAATATGGTAGAAGAGAAAAGAAGATTTAGTATAACTAATCTTTTCAGAAGAAGGACTCCAACCCCTAAAGACCCTAGAGCATTTAATCCAGGCATTCAAGAGAAAGCCACGGACTATATGATTACTACTCCTGTAATCTATCATGTAGCGCAACAGTCTGTTATTGTTAGAACATGCACTACTCAATTAAAAAATGAAATATTTAGAAGAGGGTATAAGTGGGAAGAAAAGTTTGCCTACAAATGCCGAGACTGTGGACATGAGCATGATGAACCCGTAGAAAAATGTTCAGAATGTGGTTCTGTAAGTTTGGCTAAACCTAATAAAAAACAATTAGAGTATGCTAAAGAATATTTAGATGGATATGTCAATAACTCAGACCAAATGTTCATAGATATATTAAAAGAATTAGAAGATGATTTGAACATTATGGATGATGCTTATATTGTTTTAAAGAAAGAATATTATTTAGACAATAATGGTAAAATTAGAATGCATAAAATTAAAGAAATGTATAGAGGAGACCCTGTAACTATGGCTATTTATAGTGATGAAAATGGCGAGAAGGGTAATCATGGATTTACTTGTCTAAATCATAGAGACCAAATAATAGAAGACCCTACTGCAATGTGCGATGAATGTGGTTCACCAATGCACCCTGTATATTATGTGAATAGATGTAATGGTGAAGAACAACATTTCATCGAAGGTGAAGTGTTGCATTTTAGTAAATACAATCCAAGTAGATTGTATGGTTTGTCCCCTGTTTTGACTTTATGGAATCATATCACTACTTTATTGGCTATGGAAAATTATGTCAATTCATCCTACTCAAAACAAAGAATGCCTAGAGGATTACTTGCTGTTCAAACTAGAAACATTGACTCAATGAAATCATTTTGGAGAGGGGTCAAAGAGAAGATGGAACAAGACCCACACTTTATTCCTGTAATGGGAATAGAAGCAGAAAATGGCAAGGGTTCTATTGAATGGATTAAGTTTATGGACAGTCTAAAAGAAATGGATTATATATCTGTTAAAGATGATTTAAGAGATAGGGTATCTGGGTTCTATGGTGTAAGTAAAGTGTTTATGTCTGATAATTCTGCAAGTGGTGGATTGAATAATGAAGGTATGCAAATACTTGTTACTAATCGTGCGGTAGAAATGGCTCAAACTATATGGAATAACTATGTGTTTCCTTTTATCATCAAAGAGTTTGGTATAACTGATTGGGAACTTAAACTACCACCATCAGAAGAAGAAGATGAAATCGCTAGACTTAGACTTAGAGAAATGGAAGTAAATATAGCAGGTTCAATTAAAAACTTAGGTTTTGAAGTCTCTATGGATGATAAGGGTAGGTTCAAATATTCTAAAGAAAAACCAGAAATGAAAGGTGGAGAAAAAGGTAAAGGTGAAGAGTTTCAAGTAGACCCTTATGCCGGTACTGATATAGATGCTAGTCAATTAGGACAAATGATGGAAGCAGGTAATAAACCTAGTTTGGCAGAAGCGGGTCAAGCAGAAAAGGTTAAATCTGAACCACCAAAAACAAGAAATAAGCCTTCTATGGAAACGGGGCCAGATAAAAGATTTAGTGGTCTACCTAAAGAAGCAGGTAATCAGAACGTAGATTCAAGAACAGAAAGGAGAGTACCATGATGTGGGAAGAAATATTGAAGGTTAATCCACGTAACCCACATGGTATACATGTAACTAAAATGTATATGTTTTTAAAAAGATATTTTGCAGACTCACATACTGAGCAATTCAAAAAGACATATATTTTATGGAATGAGTTTGATTATCCCTCCGATAGAGACAGAGTGTATGAAGCGATTACAAATATAATAGACGGGACGTATGTATGGAACCCTCACGGGGCTACTACTACGGATAAACCAATACCTGGAATTACAATACATAGTTTTGATAAAAATGACGATGAAGTTCATATAGAGTTTAATGACGCTGAACATCTTAAAGGTAGAGATGAACATATTGCTAACTCTATTGAAAGTAATAAGGATAAACATATTCATAGATACAGATACGCCCACAAGGATGCACCGCATGATTTTAAACTACAAAGAGGTTGGGACATGCTTGAGCGTTCAATTAAAAAAGTTAACAACCCAAACTATAGTAGACCAGGTAAAATCGGGAGATATTAAAATGACAGAAAAAACAACAAGACAGTTAAGAGAAGAATTAACTAAAAAAAGAAATGAAGAAAGAAACTCTGTTGAAAAACCAGAGAATAGAAACTTTGACTTTATTGGGGTAGACCCTGAAGCAAAGAGTATAACAAGACCAGATAGTGCAGAAGTGCCTGACTATATTGGAAAGCCAAAGAAGAAAAGAAGTAATAAGATGGGAAGTTTACCCTTTTAGGTGATATAAATGTCATTTTTAGATGGTTTTTTAATAAGAGATAGTAATATCTTAAAATCTACTTCTGTTGAAGATAAGATTTTTGATAGACTTGAACGTAACCAATCTGTTATTAGACCATATACCACAGAACAAGTTAGAGAGTTTTTCAGTAAAGCAAAACCTAAAGTTCAAGGTAGAGTAATGTTAGATTTAAAAGAACATACTTTAGGTGAGGATAATACATATGGGTTCGATAAGGAGACACTAATTACCCCTAGCGGTAGAAATCGAAAAGGTAAAGCAAATAATTCAGTAATTATGTCATCTCTTTGGCAAATAAAACCAAACATCCCAGAAGATTTATTTAGAAACCTACAATCTTTTTTTGATGAAGAAGATACTTCTGAAAAAGAAATAAGAAGGAATCTAACTTCTAATGAAAGCACTCTATTAACTTTAATAAAAAGAGTAGAAGAAGGAAGTAAAATATCTGTTTCATTACAAAACTCATTATATGATAAAAAAATATTAACTACTAAACAATTATTAATATTTGAGCGTATGGCTAACACCGGACTTAGACTAATGCACCCTGATATATATAATAAATTAATTGAGCAGAAAGAGGATGGCACATATAAACCGACTGATTTATATGAAAAGGTAATGAAGAGAATAGAAATACTTAGCGGTAATCAAAGACCTGATAGAAAGGCATTAGTTAGAGAATATAAATTAATATCTGATGGAAAGAAAAACTCATTGGAGAACCTAATCAAATTAATTAATCAAGATAGGTATAGATTTCAAGGTGCAAAAAGCAAGTCGGATATAAATTATTTATCAGAAAGTATTTCAGATATGATTGATACTTGGGATGAAATAATGATTGATTTTAAAGATACATTTGAAGAATATGATGAGGCTAATGATAAAACGAACAGGATAAGTGAATGGAGTAGTAAAGGCATGGAAAGTAAAATAGATGTTTCATGGAATGCACTTTCTGCTAGTGAAAGAGAAGACATTAGTAGAGAAAAATTAGCAGGTCAAGAATACAAGAAAATTGTTAAAGAGATAGAAAGCGACTACAAAAGATTAAGGTCTATGTTTATCGCTTACAATAAACTTGCAGAAATGTTATCAGATAAACAATTAAATATTGAAGTTGATACTGGTAGAGAAGAAAGAATTAAAGAAGACTATAAACAAATTAAAGAAACAATACAACACTATAATAAATATACAGGTCAAATCAACCAAGATAAGAAAAACGAAAGACAGAAGTTAGAGAATCTTAAAAATAGAGAAAGGGCGGCAGAAGAAAGAATGGATGCTGAAAGAGCAAAAGGTAATTTAACACCAGAAGAAGATAAGAGTGAAACTGCTAGTATTAGAAAGCCTGATAAGGAACCTCCTTTGAGCGTCACTTCAGACATAGAAACACTTAGGGCTAGAGTTAAAGCACTTCAAGAAAAGAGGGATAAAAAATGAGTTGGGTTGATATACTTAGTAAATCTAATAGTCCGATGCTTGATAAAGCAGACCCTAAACAGAAAAAGAAGATTAAAAAAGTATTACAGTCAGTCCAACCCTCTGAATATATGGGACAAGATTTTACTAAATTAGGAGATTTATTAGATGAATTAAATAATTTACCAATGAATAAATCTAAACCTATGCAAAAGAAAATGGATTCTATGGCAGAAAGAAATACAGATTTAGTAGCAAGGGCGGCTGAATTAAGAAAAGATTATGAGATTCTATACCGTCAATTAAGAGGAATGGTATATCCAAAAAGCAAAGGCGATTTAGGAGAGGAAAAAGATGAGTGAAGAAAATAATGAGATGTTAATGTTGTTAAAGACATTAGTAGATAAAGTAAATAAATTAGAGAATGCAGTTTATGATAAAGATAATATTCTGATGAAATCAGGGTTTGTAGTAGTAAATACACCTACTCCATCTATTGATAATTCTAATGCAAGCGGTAGCGAAGTAGATAGGATAGCAAAGATGGATTGGGAAGATATTGGTAAAATGGTATCTAAATTAGAAGGTGGTTATTAATGCCAGAAAAAGTAACAAAAGATGAAAAGATAGCAGAATTGCTAAAGAAAGCCGCAGAAAAAGCAGTTGAATTAATAGGTAATTATGATGATTTTAATGAAGATGATTTAACAGGTGAAGAAGTTAAATTGAGCCGACCTAAAGCAACAAAGGTTCCTGATGCTAAAGGTAGTGATGAAGAAAAGACTAAGATTAGAGATGAAGTAATTTCTAAAGAATCTAGGAGACCATTTGAAGATGAAGATGGATATATGACACGGCCAAAAAATGAAAGTGTTCTTGGGACAATTTATGGAGAAATTATGGAAAACGAAATGCCACATAAATTAAAAGTATTCTTTAATGAAAATAAAAAAGACATTCCTACCCAAATAGTAGGTGAAGTGCAAAAAACAATAAATCAACTTTCTATTTTTGAAGATAAAGTAGGAGATTTTTTAAATAAATACGATTATGGTTATGGTGGAGACCCCACCAAATTAGACTGAGGGATAGAATTGCCTATTTCTGGGGTCTTTAAAGATAAAAAGGATGCACTTACAAAGCGAGTGCTAGACTTTTTTGAAGATACTAGATACAATTATTTGTCTGCTAAAGAAGATACTAAATCCTATGGGACAGCATGGAGTAAATCTATTGATAAGATAAGAGAAGACTTTGATGGGTTAAATGATTTTTCTAGGGAATTAAAAAGATACTTAGAAGAAGATGTTGTATTTGCTAAAGAAGTAAAAGACGCAGAATCTCATCAAGCAAAGGAATTATTTAAACAGATTAAAAATCTAAGATTTAACTCCACAGAAGTAAATGACCCTTTTACTACTCAAATGGGAAACAAGGTGATTCCTAATATAATAAAAAGGCCTGAGTTATATGCCGCATTTATTCATTATGCATTACGTTCACATGCTCATGCTATCGGAGAAAAATCATGGGCGGCTAAAGGTCATTTACCTGATATAGTTACAGAAGGTTCAACAGGACTTGATTTAGCAATTGATGATATTCCACTATATATTATAGAACATTATGGTGATGATGTTGATACTGATAGAGTTAAGCCTAAGTTTAAAGGTGCTTTAAAAATACTAGAAGAAGTATATCTTGTCGAAAATGATGAGAGTAGTTGGACTAAATTGATTCAATTAGATTTAAAGAAAAGTGATGAAGAAAAAGCAGAAATTAATTTTATAATACCAAACAAACCAATGTATCGTATATTTGAAATAAATGATATGAAAGAGTTGAAAGGGTTTAGTGGAGAGTTTGTAGTGCAAGAAAAGTATGACGGCATTAGAATACAAATACATAAAATGAATGAACAAATTAAAATATATACTTACAATGAAAAAGACATTACAGATAAATGTGATAAAGTAGTAGATAGAATGAAAGCCAAACAGTTTGGTGATTGTATTTTAGATGCTGAACTTATACTATACGACAATAAAGAACCATTACATAGAGCAGATACTATTGCTCATTTATTCAAAGGCAAATATAAAGATGCAGTATTAAAGGCTAGAGTGTTTGATATTATGCACCATGAAGATAAGAATATATGTGATGACCCATTAAGAGAAAGAATAAACATTTTGTTTTATCAATACTCTCAACAATCATCAGATGAATTATATTTTCCTAATAAGAAAAACACTAGAATAGCAGATTCATTACAAGAAGTAAAAAAGTATTCTAAAGATATTATGGACTCTCCTACTTCAGAAGGAGTTGTAATTAAAGATATTGAATCTACTTATTACATAGGTAGTAAGAAAAATCCTAAGTGGGTTAAATGGAAGAAGTTTGTAGATTTAGATGTAATAGTGTTAGATAAAAAGAAAACTAAATCTAATTTATATTCTTATACAGTTGGAGTGGGGCCACTTTCTGGAGAAGAATCAAGAGAACATAATGGCACAGAAATCGAAGGAAAGACATACCTTCCTGTTGGTAAAGCATTAAACACTAAAGAAAATGTGGATATTGGTTCTATTGTAAGAGTTAAAGTTGATGAAGTAAAAAGAAAAGGCACAGGATATAGTTTGTTTTCTGCTAAGGTTATAGAAATACCAGAAGTAGAATCACCAGAAAAACTAATCACGTTAGAATTATTATCAACAGAAAGTAGAAAATCATTAGCCTATGATATTCAAGATGCTTTATTGAAATATACAATAACTGATGGTATTCATGGAACAGCAGATATTATTCTAAAAGGGGACTATGACGGGTTTACAATATATGGATTTGAAGGAGATTCATTAATGGAAAAGAATGCTTTGGTTGATATTGATTCTTGGAAAGAACAATTAACTCAGATAACTAAAACTAAAACTTCTGAAGCAAGAGGAACAATAAAGGAATGGCTCAAAATAAAAGACCCTAATCAACAAGGAAAGGATGTAAAAGAAATATTAGAGTTTATTGTAAAAGAAAATCCTTCGTTGGCTAATGATTTATGGTCTGATGATAAAAGCACTAAGTCAAAACTATCACCAAGAAAATTAAAAAATTGGATGAACGACCAAACCGAGTTTGAGTTTTTAGCAAATAGTGGAAAATATACTTTTAATGACGACCATATATCTAAGGAAGAACCAGATGAAAAGGAAGGTATATTCAAAATAGTTAAAACAGAAGATGGTAACATAGATTTAATTATAGATGTTAATAATAAACAAATGGCTTGGAATATTAATTTAGACGATACAGAAGATATATTCAATCTATTTGGTAAAGCAGGTAAATACCCTGCACAAATAGCAACTAAGGTTAATGGTGGTAAACTGCTTGATAGAGGTAAAATAGAGTTAGGTGTTCAAAAGGATGGTTATCATGAATATAGAATTAATGGAGATAAGTTTGAAACTAGATTACATTTCCGAGTAGTTCCTGTTAAAAAACAAGATACATGGCTAGTATGGACAGGATATAAACAAAAGATGCTAGATGATACAGAAGATAAGGGTGTATGGGATTTATCCAAAGATAGGTTTAAAAAATTAGACATGTTAATATCTGAATAGAACTTACTTAATATAGTAGTTGTTTAACACCTGAAGATAATGGCGCAGTCTACAATGCTTCGGTCTGATACTAAGGGTAGTTTTTCTATTCTTAAATCTGATGATTTAGTTATTGGTGGATATGCTTCTATTGAAGTAGTAGACAAACAAAATGATTTGATTACTTTAAGTGCTTTACAAGATGCAGTCCAAAAATATATGGAAGTTAAGAAGTATAGAAATGTAATGTCTAACCATTCTAACGTGCAAGTTGGAGAAGTAATAGAACAATATCGTGATAAAAACGGGAGTTTACATAAAACTCAAGTAGACGATGTTGGTTTCTATGTTGTTATTAAGTTAAGAGATGACATAGAAAAAGCAAAAGAAATCTCAAGGGGTATTCGTAAAGGAACCCTACGGTCATTTAGTATAGGCGGCCAAGCATTATCTAAGAGGAAAACCTCGACTAAGGAATTAGGCGAGTATAACGAAATAGATAAATTAGAACTCCATGAAGTAACAATCTGCGAAAAGGGGATTAACCCCGAAGCAAAGTTTGATATTCTAAAGGAGGAGAAAGATACCATGAGTGATAGATTGGAAAAAACTCTGGGCGAGATAAACGAGTTAATGAAGCAAGTTGATTCTCTCCAGAAAGAGAAAAAGGAAGAGATGCCTGTTGAAGAGAAAGCAGAATACATGGACACCAATGAAGAAGGCATGCCTTCTAAGGGCGGAGAAATGGAAATGGCTGATAATGATGCAGACGATAAATCGGAGTTAGAATTGTCTAACTACGATAGTGAGAGAAAAGGAAGAAGTGGGCCAGAAGGGTTTGTTGAGGCTGGATTGATGGGTGAGGAATCACAAGGAAAGAAATTGCCACAAGCAGCACAAGTTGGGCCACTGTATAAAGAATGGAAAAACGATGAGTTTTCTACTTTAGACCTATCTACGGCAAACGTAGAAAAAGCGTATGAAGCGTTCAAGGCAGAACAACTTGAAAAGATGGCATACGATTCATTGAAGAAGCAGTTTGAGTCTCGCTTCATTAATGAAACATCTGTGCGTAAAAGCGCAGTAGCAAGGAATGAATATGACGCAAAGAATGAGGTTGAAACACTAAGAGAGGAGTTCGCTACCCTTAGAAAGAGCCTTACTGAAAGAAATGATGAAATCATTAAATCTCAGACAATTACAGTGCCAGAAATAAATGTTGCTGAAATGAGTTGGGGAGAAGTGCATAACTTTATGGCTCAATATGAAGGAGGAAATTAATTATGTCTACAAACTATATTAAAACAATGAAAGATTTAGAAGCATCTACCTATGGTGGTAGAAGTGGATTAGGCGGTAACTCGCTGTTAAAGAGTGCCGGAGTAGTCATGGGATTACATACCGGACATGGAGGAACAGAAACTCCACAAGGAACTGCGGCTACTGGTATAGGTAGTTTGTATAACCTAGTATATGGAAAGAAAGTATGGTCTATGCTTAACCAAGAAGTTAATGCATTAGCAATGCTTCCTAAGAGACCTTATACTTCAAGTGGTTGGAGAATAATGACTGACAGACCATCTGGTGGTTCAGGTAGTAAGTTTGCTACAATTAATTCTGGTGCCGGAACAGGAACAGGTGCAATTGGTGGTTCAGCACCTAGAATAGATAATCTAGGTGGTGTTGTTGAAAATGCAAGACTAGGAACTGAATTAAAATCTATGGCACCAAGTTATACAACCTTGTTTACAAGCCCAAAAACTGTTGCTCATATGTTTGAGTTTTCAGAACTTGCGCTTGAAATGGCTAAGATTGACGATGGAGTAGGCGACTTAAGAGCATTAATTCGTGAAGATATGGGTAAACACCATGCTGAAGTGCAGAATAAAATGTTATTGATGCCTCTTGAAAACTACGACCAAACTGATGGCTCTGCTGTTATTGATGTAACTGCAAACTATACTTCTTTAATGAAGGTAGTTTCATCATCAAAAGAGATTGAAGCAATGGAAGATGCATCTTTACTTGATACAGGTGCATCAACCACAGGTGGAATTATTAACCAATTAGTTACATTGTATGGAAATACAGACAGGCAATTAGTTAACAATGCATTTAATGAATCTTTCATGGATTCACAGGTTGATTTCGGTGCTTCATACGGTGCATCAGATGCTAGACCATTGACCCTAACTATACTAAACGGTATGTTAAGAGAATTAAGAGAAAACGGTGGTAGCCCTAAAGTTATCTTGACTGGATATGATACTATCCAACATCTAGGTGATTTGCTACAAAGCCAAGAAAGATTCTTAGACAGAAAAGAAATAATACCAACACATGGCGGTGTTCGTGGAGTAAAAGGAACAGAAGTAGGATTTAGAGTTGCTACTTACTATGATATACCTTTGATACCATGTAAAGACATGCCTAAAACCGGAAATGCGGCTGAGACAGATAAACTAAGCGATATGCTTATTCTTGATACAGACCATCTATGGCTATCTGTTATGAAACCAACCCAATACTTTGAGGATGGAATTGATAACGGAAACCCATTCGGAGTTGGAAACTTGGGTAATCAAGCAATGTATCGAACCATTGCTGAAACAGGTTGCTCTTTCTTTAAGGGACAAGGAAAAATAACAAACCTAACAAGTGCTTGAGGTGATTAAGTATGACACACGTAGTTAAATTGTTAGCAGACCATAAAGGTATGACTACACCAAGAGTGCATGGTGATGAATATCTTGTGGATGCTTCAGTAAATATAACTGCATACGTGCAAGGTGGAGTAACCGTAACGGCGGCTTCACTTGGCTTAAGCCGTATTAACGCTGTATTGGTGACAGGTTGTGAGCAATTAACTCACACTGCATCAGCAGTGCTTGATACAGACGGTGCATATTTAAGCGGAACAAGTTTTAAACTTGCCTTAAATGCAGGTGATGCTCAACAAAGCGGAACAGGTGATGAAGGTATGGTTAGACTTCGTGTTTACGGAATACTCTGAAAGGAGTAGTAATGTGGCCTTTGGTCTCCCTTAATCGGGAGGCCATTGGTTACGACTTTACAAGGTGAAAACATGGCAAAAATACAATATACAGGAAATGAGCGAAATCGTTCATTAGTTAAGGGCGGTTCAATATCCCCAAAGGAAACATTGACCGTAGATGCAAAACTTGCGTTAGTCTATTTAGGCGATACTGATTTTAAAATTACATTCGATGCTTCAGATAGAGCAACACTCAATACTTGCAGTGAAGGCCAATACAAATGGCTACAAAGAGAGTTTAAAGGTAAAACACTATCTGAAACACTAGATAAAATGTTTACAGTTAAACCAAAAAAGACAATAATACCAAAGAAAAAGGTAGAACCTAAGACAGAAACTAAACCTAAAGAAGAAGTTAAAAAACCTAAACCTTTAGTTTTAAAGAAGACTTTGGAAGATTCAGAACTTTAATAAGTATAGCATAATGTGAAAGATTTAGAGGAGGACTGATATTTATGGGTAGTGGGTCAATAGCAACTAAAACACATGTATTTTTATCGGCGGCCAGCGATGCAACAATTAATGGCACAGCAGGTAGGCAAGCGGTACAACTAATTACAGGTAGACAAAAGATAGTTTCACTTAAGGTTAGTAATAATCAAACAACTGCAATGCAGATTGATTTTATTGATGGTGCGGGTGCAAGTGCATTTAATGGTAAACTAATTCACAGAGTATTCGTGGGTTCAACCAAAGAAAATCTTGATTTTGACATGCATGGTGCTATAATAAATGATGGACTATATGTTCTAGTTACGGGCGCAGGAACGAAAGTAAAAGTTTCAGTTTCTGCTCAATATAACTAGGAGAAAATATATATGCCGGCATTAGGTAAAGACACAAAATTAGTAATGACAATATTGTTCGTAGGGGCAATATGTGGAGTAAACGTATTCTTTTATGCGGAGTTTGGTAATCTATTAGCATTCTCACACTATGCTCACGCAGTAGTGTTTGGTCTAATGACGATTGGAGGCATCTTAGTAATGAAAGCGATGTTTGACCTCGTATTGAATGACTACATAGAAATGGCTCTATTAGATAGAAAGATAGCCGCCTATTGGAGTAAAAGAGCGAGAGATGAACAACAAAGGGAAAGAGTTAGAACAAGTTTACAACAGTATAATCAACAATGGGGATATACACCAAATACCCCTGGACAATTTAATCCTGCACAACCTGCAATTCAGCCTGTGCAAGAAGTAAAGCCTTCCTTTCTGGCGAGACTTGAACCCTAAGTGATATAGATGTTGGAAACAATAGCATTTGGAATGGATGAAACTGCTCTAGCATACGATATGCAAAGAGCGCATTCTGCTGATGTTTGGTTTCTAAGAGCAAGATTTTATTTTTGGGGTGCTATATCAACAGTTACAGGATTCTGTGTAGGACACTTTCTTCCACTATTAGGCATAAACATGTATGCTTCGGCATGGGAGGGTTTTTGGAACTTTTATCATCATTTATTTTGAGGAATTAATATGTCGGTAATGGCAGGTTTTGCTATAATTATAGTTGAACAAATAGGATTATTTTGGAAAAAAATTAATCCTCATTCTTTTGGAATATACGGTGCTACTCAAGTAGGTAAAACTACCTTACATCATCAACTACGGACTAGAGGTGATGTTCCAGAAATTAAAGAAAGAACAGTAGGCGCACATAAACCGCTTAGGAAAACAATTAAAATTGATGGAGATACACACACAATAAGAACATCAGACATAGGAGGTGAATCATTATACTGGGGCGAATGGCTATTAGACATGAAACGTAGGAAAGTAAAATATATTATTTTTATGATTGATGATAGACATTTAGCAAAACATATAGATATAGAACAGCAATTGTGTTGGAAGTTTTTAGTAGATTGTATAACATCAAACCATTGGGATATAATAAACAAATCAGGTAAGAAAAAAATACATGACTATCCAATAGCAGTAGGCGTATGGGCGAATAAGTTTGATATTTGGAAAGACCGATACGAATATACAGATATACAAAAACATCCAATATTTGAGGCGTTTAAAGACGGAATGCAAAAACTAAACGATAAAGGAATACCGACTCATAAATATATAGTAAGTGCAAAGTCAGAAGCAGAAATGGTTTATCGAGGAATTACAACAATGATAGAGGACTACTAATGATAACAGATAACTGCTCAATGGGAATGCTTTGTCAATGTAAAGAATGTAAGGAGAGAAATAAATGACGATGACATACCAACCCCCAAGTTTAATTGGTGCAAGTAACGCTACTGTAAACAATGCGTTTTTACCACCAATAAAGTATGCTAGAGCCGCAGGTTCAGTAATGAAATATGAATACAAAAGTAGTAAGCCAAAAAAACAAGTTAAAGAAATGGTTAAGATTTTATGGCCGGAGAAAAAAACATTCTTAAAAATGCCGATAGGATTTAAGTTTAATACTAGAGATAGATGTGTAGTATGTGGAACACATAAAGTATGGGAATCATCAGACCCTGCTAGACCCCCTTTACCTTTACACAAAGTTAGAAAAGGTTATCCCATGAGAGGAACATATTGTAATAAACACGCACAATTACATAAACAATATGAAATGCTAGAACAACAAATTATAGCAGACGAACATGGATTGTCATTTAGTGCATATATTCCTAAACCGACTGTTCCTAAGATGCTTCAATCTGCACCGCTAACTTCATTAAGGCAATCCGATATTGAAGCATTGTCGGCAAGTGGTTGGACTATACGCCCTCCTCAAATGTCGGTAGAAACACCGGAAGATGAGTTATTCAGATTAACGATGGAAAGTCACGCAATTAATAACAGAGTAATATCATTAATGACAACAGGCACTAGTATTAAACAACAATCATTACCAGAAGAATCACTAGCGCAACAAATAGACAATGTATTTTTAGAAGGAGTAGAATAATATGGGATTATTAGGAACAAGTAACAGCAATATAGTATCAGCGATAGACGCACAATCGGCGGCCAATTTTAAGGCAACTAATAACCTTTTAACATTACAAACAAATCATGTAGAAGAGTTTTTTGAATATCATGGTGAAGGTTTTTTGATGGCATTAGAAAAACTTATGGAAGATACTACCGAAAGAGTAGTAAGCCAACTTCTTTCTAAACTAAAATTATCTCAAGGTTCTAGTGGAGAAATGGTAATACACCCTGATTGTTTAACTGACTATAATGGTATAACACAAGCAAATATTACATTAGATGTTCAAGCATTACTTGCGGCGGCAGTAAATACCGAGGTAGTTGTTCAAAGAAAAATGGCTAGACAACAATATTTAGAGACTCAAGGATTTACTCCTAGTTTGCCTCAAGGACAAGCACCACAACAACAATATCAACAACCTACACAACAATATCAACCGCAACAAGGATTACCTAATGCGGGTGGATTAAACCCTGCACAAATTAGTGGAGGAAACCCAATGGTTCAAGCAAATAATATGATGCAACAACAACATCAAGCAATGAACAATCCATCAGGATACCCTGTACCGCCGCAAGGTTATGATACAATGGGTAATCCCTATTGGATAGACCCTGCTACCGGACAACCATCGTATACACCCCCAGGTTCTGGTATAGGACTAGGAAAGATGATTCAAAAGGGTGCGGCATGGGCGGCTTGGTTAGCATGAGGGGTTTAGATGGACATCAACATACCCGTAACTATTAGATATAGTAGACGAGACTACACAATAGGACAAAAGTTAGAACTCGATTCTAGCATGAGAGGTGGTGATGTAGATAATCACCCATTGTTTAAATTAATGCTACAATACATTTGTTCTCCATTTAGTGATAATAACTATAATGATATAGAAGATGATTTAACTTATTTTTTAATGCCTAGTTTTATGAATAAGGTTGCTGAAGAAGATAAAGATTTAGATTTTGATGAAAACGAATATAAACTACATGTTGATTATGCTTGGAAAGCAATACAGGAATTAACAACAGCAGAATTATTAGAAAAATTAAAACCATACGTTGGTAATTATGAACAAATAGAAAGAGCATTATCTGGAGAATCTGGACTAACTGATGAAGGTAAAACTGTTAGAGTTTCAGATGTTAATACTGAAATAGGCACAGACCATATAATGTCTTCACATACAAAAGGCATGGAAAGTAAAAAGATATGGCAAGCATCTGATAAACAACTTCCTTATGAACCTGCTTTAGAAAAAATAAATACTACGGATGATGGCAATCGTTATTTTACCATTGAAGTAAGTAATAAATCCCCTGTTAAATTACCACTACGTTATGGAACTCATAAGGCTACATTTCAAGAACAAGAATATGTTATTGAAATAGATTTTCAAAGAATAATGGAGAAATTGTTTGAGGAAGCAGGTATATCAGTTGAAGTTTTAAGAGGTAGAAGAGGAGATATAGCCCCAACTGCGCCTAAAGATAAACAGGGTAGTAGGGATAATACCGAACAAGCATTAGCAGAAGCAATGGAACAAGCAAAGAAAATTAAAAAGTCTTTAGAATTAATTATTAAAGAAGAAAACATGCCAGAGGATGAAATTAAGGAAGATGATAAATATGATTATAGTAATATAAAAGTATACAATCCTCATCCTGATTATACATTATCTGAATTAGAAGAAGAAACACTAGAAAGAATAAATCTTAAAATCGCATGGAATACTTTACATGAAGAAAAACAATTTGATTATGAAGATGAAGTATCTAGTGGAGATTTGGATGCAGAAGAAATAGTTAGACAATTTAGGGAAGGTCAAATGGATGAAATTGCTCAATTAGCAGGTGAAATGCTTGATGCAGGTGTTATGACACAAACAGCATATGACGCTCTTTTAGACGAGGGTAAAGTCCCTGGCAAAAAAGGATTTATTAAAAGGGAAAAGGCATTGATAAGTGATGTTGTAGAGTTTAAATCTAATATGAAAAAACCATTAGGTATGAATGAGTTTGAACAGGCACAATATACTAAAGAAACAGTTAAAACTAGAAAAGATAGAAGTAATGTATTGCCAACAAAAAACCGTTCTATATTACATAACAAGGATTCAGATAAAACATTCTTTACTAATAACAGTTGGACTAATTTAGAGACTGCTGTAATTGATTTAAAAAATGGGGCATCTAATTCAAGAGAATTAAAAAACCATTTAGATAGGGCATTAATACCAAACAAAGTAGGCACTATGGTTATTGTATTATCAGTTGTTCACCCAACAGATGAAGAGAGAAAAGGAAGAGAGGATTTACTAAATGATGAGGATATAAGTATAAGTGGTAATGCTGAATATATATTAGAGAATATATATGATGTATTTAGTTTAGTAAGCGTATCATATGCTGTATCTACTGAATATAAAATAGGACGAATGCATAGTGAGAGAAAGCCAGAAAAAAGAAGTATGGCTACAGGAAGTGCTGAAAAATATAAACTATCAGGTGCTTATACTTTCAATCCTGATAAAGAGACATATGGCAGTAAAACTAATTTAATGGGTGGAACAGATGCCGGAGGACAACGGGTTTACATTGATAGTAGAACAAATACAATTCTATTCTACATTAAAAAACAATTAAATGACTTACAGAAGGCGATACAATGAGTAGACTAAAAACAGAAAGCGACTATCTTCCAACTTTATCAGGCACTCAAAATATTGGAGATTATTTAGAAGGTATAGGATACTATACTACTCATACTGATGTATCAGATTTATTACAATGTGGTGCATTTACAAGCACTTCTACTCCAGATATAACAGCAGTAGGTAAAATAATTAAAAGGACTGAAGGTAGAATTGATGAAAAATTAAAGATGTCTTTTAGGCCGGAAATAATAGAAAAAGAAGTTCATAATTTTGACCCATATCAACAAGGTGCATACCCTGTTAGGACTAGTAAAGACTATGTTGGTTTCATTCAACTAAATAGTGAGAAGATTAGAAAGATATTAAGATTAGAAGTATGGCAAGGAGATACTTATGTTGATATGGCATCGGCTTCTTGCACTTATACTCCACCTACAACAGCACAAACAGGAACATTCAAACTAACATTTGGTGTTGGTGGGCTTACCTTTGAATTAACTGAGAATACTGCGAATGGTTTTTACGACCACTTTGGACAAAAAACAACTGTATTAGAAATATGTGCCGCAATTAATGAAGTATATCCTTCAAAAACAGCACCGTTTACTGGACAAAAGACTCAAAAACAAACAAGAAACACTACAGATACAAGAAACATATCTGATTTTTTCTATGCTTGTCCAACAGAAGATGGTAAATCTGTTTATATTTCTTCTAAGTTACCTTCAGATGCAGGGACTATATGCACTTTAAATCAGTTATTAGGAACAGATACAACAAGTTATTCATTTACTGATAATCAAACAAGTGGTAGGACTGAAGAATATTGGGTTATTAATGAAGAAGGAAAGATATTCTTTAGAACAAATTATCCTTATCACACTAATCATTCAATAAGAGTAACATATGAAAGAGGTAGAGGTAGAGTCCCTTCATCTATACATGAAGCAACGACTAAACTTGTAGCCGCAGAAATATTAGTTACTGATGATAATACTATATTAATTGCTGAAACAGGCTCTAACATAGATATAACTAAAAAACATGAGATTCTAACAACAGAAGCCAACGCTATATTAGACGGCAAAAAGAACTTGATATACTTACTTGATTAATATGAATAAACTTCACTATAATGAGTTGCTGTTAAAGGCGAATACCATAGCAGACAAATTAAAAAATAGAGAAAAAATAGAAAAGCAATTAGGCTTACCTGTATCAACTGAAATGACTGAACAATGGATTAAAGAAGAATTAGATGAAGCCGCTAAAAGGTATGCTGACAAGATAGTATATGACATGCTACAAGAACAAATATATCAACAATTAATGAGGGGTTAAACATGGATGAAGTCACCTTTGTTTTAAAATTATTAGAAGATAATTGGCAAGATGCTAGAACCGCCGCAGGTATTAACGAACATAAGCCGGCTGTTACTGCAATCAATTTCATAGATGTTAGGTCATTTGAACCAAACAAAGGAAGAAGGGTTGATGCCGATGAAAAATCAGTCATTATTGTTTACGAAGATAGTGCCTCAATAACCCATCCTACCATAGATTGGGGTGTAAGAAATGAAGAATATTCATTTACAATACACCTAAGAGTTTTACATCAAAAAGATTGGGCGGATTTAACATTTTCACGGACTCGTCTGCAAAGTTTATATCAGATAGTCCGGCACATCATAGAGAGGAACGGGCTTAGACCGAGCGTTATTGAGGGGTCAAGCACATATACCGCAGACTTAATTGAGATTACAGGAAGAAGTGAGGCTAATGATAGAGGTAAAAGATTGTTAGGTTATAAGATGTCTGTAACTATGAAAAGATTTGGAAGAACTACATAAATAAAAGGTGAAATAAATGACAGTAAATGAAATATATACAGGTGCAGGTGCATCGGCAACAATGATACCAGAAAGAGATTTTAATCTATCTGAAGCATTTGGTGATACTACCCATAACTTACTAGCAACAAAAACCAATGATACAACAACTTTAGAATGGACAGTAGCCAACGACAAAAGATTAGTTACTAATATTTATCAAGGATGTATGGCTAAGATAGATAAATACAATTCTTCTAATGTTAATCAAAATCATACTCAAACATTACTCATAGAATCTAATGATGCAAACTCAATAACATTTTCTCAAGCGTTATCAGCAACTAGCGGTGATAAATATAAATGCACGATTCTAGCATTTGGTGCGCCTGTATATTCTCCTGATATGATTGATGGAAAACCTTCCTTGTTATCAGATAATTGGTTAGGCTTAGTAAACACATTTACCCCGCCTAGCATTGATGCGGAGATGAAGCAATCTAATCTAGCATTAGGTGGAACAAGAAACTTTGGTTATCAATTCAAAGGTGCTGAAACAGTAGGTGAAGCATCTATTGATTGCTCTCTAAATAATGGTTCTTGGTTATACTATGCTTTAGGAAATATGACATTATCTCATACATCCGGTAATTCAAACACATTAGCATCTGGTTTAACCGCAGGTAAAGCATATGCATTACCTTCTGGTGGTAGTGAAATATACAGAGTAGAAGATAGTAGAATATTACCTCCATTTAACGGTGTTAGTGCAACAGCAGATAAATTAAACTCAATTACAATAACTAATGATGGTTCGCAAATACCTTTTTCTGTATCGCAACCATTAACAATAACAGGCAATGCAACGGCTACATATGCACTAACTAAAGAAAAGCATACTATCACTTGCACAACCGAGACTGGAAGTAATTATGATAGTAAAAGTATAACCATTAAAACTCCAAGTGCTACAGGTGCATCAGCATCAGCAGTAGTATATACATTCTGGTTTGATATTGATAATGCAGGTGCTTCACAACCTACTGTTAGTGGAACCACAACATATGTTGAAGTTAATACAATAAGTAGTAGTGATGGTGCGGCACAAGTTGCTACTGCTTTATCTACTCTTATTAATTCGCAAAATGGTTTAACTGCTACTGTTAGTGGTGCAGTTATTACTGTTGAATCAACATTTGGTGGTTATGTAGCAACCCCTGTTACTTTAACAGGTAGTTCTCACCCATTATCAAAAACACAATTAGTTATAGGAGGAGAAATAGAATCAGTTACTATCACTAACAAAGGAAGTGGTTATAGTGGTGTGCCAACTATTAGTCCTATCACCACAGGTAATGTTAATGCTACATTTACAGCAGTATTAGGTGCTGATTCTAAAGCAGACTATGATGAAATTACATCGGATATTACATACACTATTACAGAAAATGATACAGGTGAATTACCTTCATTTGCATTAGAAGTAACACATGAAAAAGGTAATGTTCCTAATGCTGATTATTTCCAAGATGCAAATACACAAAATCTAATGTCTTACATATACACAGGTTGTCAAGTTAATACATTAACATTAAACTTTGAAGAAGGACAAGAAGTTACTACTTCAATTAGTGCAGTTTCCAGAAAGGCTCATCGTGCTGAAACTAACTATGTGCCTAAAAGACAAGTAAGGACTACAAGTGGCCTGTTTAATTTTAGCAGCACAGATTCTGATAATAACCCTTACATGTATTCTGATGGAACTATCAAAATGTATGGACAAACACTTGGTAGAATTAAAAGTGGTAGTGTTACAATTAATAATAGTATAACTCCACATCGTTACATTGGTAATTATGATAGAACAATGGCTAGCGCGCATACTGCCGGACAAAGAACATATGAAATTAATCTAACTATGATGATGACTGATAGAACAATATGGGATGAATTAAGAAACCAAAATGAAACTGATAATACAATAGGATTGATTGAAATAGAGTTTGCTAAATCTGCAACTGATAAAATTGTAATGAAGTTTAATGACTATCTTACTACACAAGTAGATGTGCCTTTCCCAGATGATAAAGGGGCAATAGAAGTAAACCTAACAGCCCAGGCTAGAACATTACACTCTTGCACATATCAAGGAAAGTGGACAATACTTAGTTAAATAACATAAAAACATAAATAATCCTTTTCTGATATGGTGGTGACAAAAATTAAAAAAGAATCTACAAAAGAGTGGGTCTTAACACACAAGAATGGAAAGTTTTTGTCCATCTTAGGAGGCCTAAAAAGGATTTAGGCTAATATTTATATTCCACTAACATTGTTTGTTTGTTAGTTAAAGTTGAAGGTGGAAAAAGAAAATGGAAAACATAGTAAGTGATAAGAACCGGCTATTTGCCGCAATAGAAACAGAATGTCATATTTTGAAAGTAGACGAAACTTCAGAAGATGTATTGAAGGTGTGGGTTAAAGAACCTACATGGCTTCAAGTAGAACAAGCACTAGGGACAGTAATGAAACTAGATGCAGATACACAAAGTTTAGATTTAGATTTAAACAAGATGTATAAGTTTATGGTTGAAAACTTTATAGAAAAAACAGAACCACAGTTAAACACACTAGAATTAATGCGTTTATCTCCATTCATTGGGGCGCAATTAAAAGAAGTGTTACCAAACCCGTTTGATGACCTCATGGGGGCTGATACGGGAAACTAAAGGATGTTCGTAGAGCCTTAAAGGGAAGGGAAGTTAATCCCGTAATAGGCTCTCGCATCCTTTTATATTCATATTGTATTGCTTTTAAGGTAAGTCCTTTAGAAGCATACAACACACCTGCTAACATAATACTTAGTATGTTAGCAATACATACACAAGCAAAGAAAATAGAACAAGAAGAAATGGAAAAAATGAAGTGATATTATGGCAGATGATACAAAAAAGTATGTATCGCAATTAGCAAATGATATGCAAGTATTAGAGTCAAATGCTACATCTTTAACTAGGGCTTTTGGAGACTTAGGAGATGCTAGTAATAAATGGTGGACTATTCTTGCTAGATTGAGTTCTGGTAGTGGTTTATGGAAGTTTCAAGCAAGGCTACGTTCAGTATCTAACTTGTTTGAATTATATTATAAAGCACAAGATAAAGCATTACAAAACACTTTGAACAGCCTTGATGCGGCTCAGAAATTAACGGGTGCTTTTGAAAGAGTAGAAAACAAATATAGTATGTTTTCTAAAAACATAGGAAAGATAACTAAAAAACAAAAAGCAGATGATGTTTTTAGTGTGTATATGGCTAGATTAAAAGATGAAGAAAAAGCATTCTATTTTACACAAAAAACTTATGCTTCCGCACATAAAAAGTTTAGAAGGCAAATGAAGAAAGATAATAAAAAACTAAAAAAGCAGATGAGATTACCATATTCTGCTAAACAATTCGGAGGTATTTTTAATAGAAAGGGCAAAATTAATGCCGATGGTAGTGAACAAAAAGGAACTTTAAGAAAAGGAACTATACTAGGGGACGTTGCACCAATGAGAGCAGGTAGAAAAGCATTGTCAATGGGTAAATCAGCATATGGTTTTTTTACTAAAGGTGGTGCAGAAAAAAGCACCCTTAGCGAAAGATACGGGAAAGCAGATAAACGAGGTGTAGTATATGGTGCAAAGAAGTTTAAGGCTGAACAAGCAAGATTAAAGGAAGCAAATAAGTTTCGTAAAAGAATGGGTAGAGTTGCTAAAAGTTTTAAGGATAAATTAATGCCGGCTCTTACTGCTATGAGTAAAGCGATTCTTCAAGTAGTAGTAAAGGCTTTAATGGGATTCTTAATCTATTTACCTTTAATTATTATCGTATTCATGGCTTTAAGAAAAGCATTTGGCCCTGTTAGAGAGTGGGCTAGAAAGAATGAACATTTATTTATACAAATAAAAGAACAAATTATTGAATTATATTATGTTATGAAAGAATTGTTCCGAGCAATATTTGATGGTGATATTATAAAAGTATTAAAAATATGGTTTACACAAGTATTACCATTAGTAGCAAGAATACTGTTTAATGTCGCTAAGGTAATTTTAACAGCATTAGCCGTAATTATACATAGTGTATTCAAGACTTTTTACGATGTATTACAAAATCTTTGGGGTGCCGCTAAAAGTTATATTTCAAAGAAATTAAGTTTCCATGCAAGTGGTGGAACTGTTAATACTCCATTACAAATAGTTGGAGAAAGAGGGCCAGAATTAGTATCTTTGCCTAGAGGCTCACAAGTATATCCAAATGGAATGGCGGTTAGTGGTGGTGGCTCAACTACAATAAATGTTCATGTGAATGGTAGGGTGGGTGCATCCGATTCAGAGATAAAAGATATAGCAAATAAGGTTGCTAAAGAAATTAATCTAAGAATGAATAGAACAGGAACAACAGGAACGGGATTCTAAAATGGTAGCGGCAACAAATAGAGTAATGATTGAATTAAGTAGAAGGGCATCAGCAGAAAATCCTTCAGAAGCGAACACTATACATACAAATAGAATATCTTTATTATGTGATTCAGTAAGTATAAGCACATCTAAGAATGCATTTCCATTTGATATTCCATTCTCTGGTGTAATTTCTGGAGAATCATCAACAATGGTTATGGATTTAGGGGCGGCAAGAAAAGAAGTGCAATTACAAGGCACGATACGCGAACAAGAAATTACTAAGTTTAAGGGAGGAGATGAATCAAGTGCTAAAACAGTATCTTTAACCTCTTATGAAGTCGCTCAATTATTACATTCATATGTTGATTCTTCTTTCGTGCATGAAGACCAAAACATTAGTAAATTAATATTGTTAATACCAAGTAGGGCTGATAATAATTTTGAATATAGAAATACTTCAAATGGCACAGGCCACATTAATGTAACTAAAACTACTCCATTAAATGAATTACCATTAATACCATTTCATTTCGCAAATAGAAGTTACGATGTAACATCTTGGTCTTTTGGACATACAAAGAAAACATTCGATTACTTCCAAACAACTACTGATGAAATAGAAGGACTTAGAGGTTTTGTGTCTACCTTTTCTACTGATATAGCGGGTGCAGAAACACCTCATATTGGTTTCAGTATGACGTTTATTCAATCTTCCACATTAGTTTCAGACTTTATTAACACAACATTTTGAGGAATATATATGCCAGGAGTATTTGTAGGAAATACAAAATCGTTAGTCTTCCCTGTAATGTGCGATGCATATCTACAATTAAAATACGCTGATAAAAATGATAGTGCTTCAACTGCTTTAGGATTAAGACAAGGACTTTGGGGACATAATACATCATTTAGTATAGAAGCAATAATTACTCCTTATGATGTAAACGGATTTGGTTCTTTGACAGGAGTAGGTGTTATAGATTCAGAAAAAACTCCACCTAGTATTGGAACAAATACTGCTAATCTAACACACTATCAAAGCCAAGCCTATTTTACACCTGCTAATAGAAATACACACAAGATGATGATATTCCATAGTGATGGCTTTGAATTGTATTTACAAAATACTACTAGTCATAACTTTAATCAACCCGCAGAATACAAACTATGTGCTAAGATTGGTTCAGAAATTGTAGAAACAAATACTATAATATCTCCAAGAGATAGGCTTTATGGTTATTATGATTCATCTGGTTTCTATGATGGTATTTCTACTAGACTAAAACAATTCGATGATAGCACCACTAAACCTAATAATAGCACAACTGTTACGTGTGAAAGCACTAGTCTGTTAGCAGTAGGTAAAGAAATATTCAATGCAAATGGCGTTAGTTTAGGGACTGTGCAAACTATTCCTTCATTAACTACTTTTACATTATCTAGCGGAGACAATTGGACTCCTAAGTTGTTTATACATCAACCTAAAGAAGCATTTTATATGGATACGATGTATAAAATAACTTGTTGTGTTCATACTGATGGAAAGATAAGATTATTTATAAATAATATTTTACTTGTTGAAGATAAAATTACTATTACTGACTTTAATTTTGGCACTACTGATTGTTATATCGGTAGAGACCCTAATACAACCAATACTCAATTCATGGGAGAACTATACGAAATAGCGATGTATAAAACAGCAGAACCTAGTGTTGCATCAACTACTCTAAATATAGGATATAATGATACTATATTTTATTATAGGTTTGGTGATTTATAATGGAAAGATATGTTTATGTTTTGAATGCCGGTAAATATGGTAACACGAATATAAATTATACTTACGCAAACAAGGGTAATGCATTTACAGGTGATGTAGCATTTAAGAACACATCAGTAAATCCTGTATTAAAATGCACTAATATAAATGCTGAACATAGTGGGTTATCTGCTAACTTTTTTGAAATTAGAAACACTCATTATGAAGGTGAAATATCTAATGCTAGTCATTCTGCAATAGTAAATAGAATATATCCAAGCACTAATAAACCAAATATAGTATCAGATGCAACGTATGGTAAAAATAAACAACAAACTACTTCCTTTAAAATAAGGACTTATACAAGCACAAGTGCAACTAATTCTGACGACCACGCTAATCAGTTGCTTGTTGGTAATAGCAGTTTGAATATGGATTTAGATACATACGATTATTTTGTTTTAATTAATCCTCAAATAGCACACTCAACATCAGATAGCACACCTAGTATTAGACCTCATTTTGCGAAGATAACTAACATTATTTCTTTTGATGAACATGGTGATGGCTTTGAGTTTGAACCTAAATATCCAGAAGCAATTGCTAAAGATACTAATTTTGAAATCTATAAAGGGCCATTAGTTTCAGATACTAGCGTTGTTGCTGTAAGTTATGGGCTTCGTGGGGATGGGACTGAATTAGGAACATCTACTAATGATGATTATGATAACAGTAGTCCTGTAACTTTTATAACAGATAAATATGATGCAGGTAGTGAAGTATCAAGACCGACATGGTATTTTTATAATGATAGATTACAGAATGAAGATAGATTAGATTATGGAACTAAATACAATTTAACTACTTGTAGGTGCTTTGATTGGGATACTAAAGGGACATTTACTCTAACCAATACAAAATCTCAATATCTAAACAATGCAGTTTTAGTTAGCACTAATTTTACAGGAATAATAGGACAAAGCGTATATCAAAAATTAAATAATGGAAACTACATATATATGGGTAATGTAATATCATATTCTAGTCCTTCATTAACTTTAGAATATGCAGTTAATACAATAACATCTACTTTATCATCAACAGCCAATTCAGATACTAATATCCATGTAGGTAGAACAATACATCAATCGGTGTTTAGAACAGAAAGAGAGTATGGAACGGATATTGAAGACTACGGTTCTATGAATCAACATGCAGTATTAGTAGATAGAATGTATAACAAAGATGGTGAGATTGGAATTACAAATCAGCCAACAGATTATGAGACAGGCTCGACAACTACATATTCATTCAATCCGTGTAAATGGAAAGATGCCTTTAGAAATGCTAGAAGAAACATAAATGACCGTTCTTCTGCACATACTTCATACGCTACTGCTAATTCTGTAAATGCTAGACATGCAGATTTATCTGGCCCTAATAGATACACATATTATAAAACGTCACATAAAAAGAACAATGCAATAAATCCTGTAATGTCTGTTGCTGTCAATAACCCAAAGAATAAACTTAGTCAATTCGCATCTACAACTGTAATGGATAATAACGGAATACAATTCTTAAAAATTAAAGAAGACGAAAAGTATTCTGTAACTAAATCTTTACACACTTCAACAACAAGTGATGTTAAATTACCATTTACCGCTACCACTACTTACTCTAGTATAGGAACAACTTTTCAAATTAATTTAAAAAATATACATGAGACTAGCGCGTTAGATTGGAAACCTACAATTGATTATAAAACTAATCAAGTAATTAAAACAGATACTATATTAAAAATAAAAGAAGTATATTATAGAGTCGGAACTATTGCTGCTGTTGGTTCTAAAACACAATCAATACAAGTAACTCATAAAAAACAAGCAAAGGATAAACAATGGATTCCTTTAACTTCATCGCATGCTAATGAGTTTATTGATTCAGGACAAGATGTATTTATTATGTGTTGGAATGGTGGATTGAACACATTATGTCCTATTGATACAGAAGCAGTTTATGAATCAAACACACTACAAAGATTAACTATAAATGAAAAAACTGTAAGTAAAAACGATACAAGTTTATACAAGAAAACACTAAGCCTATTAAATAAAGAGTTTTATGGTTTTAATATTGAAATAGATTATGGAGATAAAAATCACAATCACATAAAACTATTAACAAATAAAACCTTTTATCAACCATCAACAAACAAAAAAGACTTTATGTATTATTATCAAGGAGGTTATTGTATTGAAGATGAGGTCTTCAATGGGACAGTAGAAGACATTAATTCTAAAAATGAAAATGGGATGCTAACTTATACTGTAAACGGTAGAGATAATACAAGTGTTTTATTAAACAATACAACTAATAAAAATCTACATAAGTCTGATGATATAATTTATTCTACTCTCCCTCCTGTCTTTATTCCTACAACTACAATCGCAAATAAATCTTCAGTAAGTGGAAGTGCTATTACTTTAGTTTCTGGTGATGATACAATTATAAATAAAAGTTTACTATTTAACGATGCTAATGAATTGATAGGAGAAATATCTTCTCATAGTGGTTCTCCAACTATTTTAATAATTGCTGGAAAAACTGATGCTAATGTTTCTACTACATTAAAAGTAATAACACCATTAGAAGCAAATTATATTGCAGGGACAAAGGCATTGGCCGCGAATACTAAACTAACTACTCATCCTACTGATTTCTCTAGTCTTGGTAATAACGGATTAATATTTAATGATGGGAATAAAATAAATGTTGTTGAAGGAACAGTTGCTTTGTCTTATTCTAAACTACTCAATACTTCTGCAACAGGTTCGTATAACCAAGATAATTCAATAGGATATGATATAACAGATATTAAATCAATAAGTGAAGGGTTAGATTCTAATTTTGCATTAAAATTAAGCAAAGAAAATAGAGCATCAATTGATTATAAAAATGTTCAAACAGTTTCTAGTATGTATTTTAGTGTTATTAGTATTGATACATCCTCAGATACTAACACTACAATTAGATTAGCACCGAACTTCCCTGTGGTATTAGGTAGTATTGATACTAATGAATCGGATGATGTTTACGGCACAGAATTGCGTTATTTATATATGGTTAATTCTAATATACCTAATGGGGGTTTCATACATGGACTAAAGGATGCACCTACGACTTACTATACTCCCAAAAGCACGTTTAGATATTGGGGACTTCAAAGGTTTTCAGAAGGAACAATTAAAGAGACACATGATTCGATTTATGATAATAGTAAAAAGACTCAACGTATAACTGCGGCTACTCCTATGTTTCAAATAAAGGCATCTGGTGAAAAAATAACTAGTTTAACAGATTTAACACCAAGCCTAATGCCTCATTCTGGCTCTAATATCTGGACAGGTGCTGATATGGGATTAGTTAATAGAAAAGCCCCTGTTGAATATTGGGATATTCTTAGTGGTGTTAATACTGTTAATTGGAAACAACTAGAAAATATAGATTACAGGGCTAAAAACTATGAATTACTTTCAATAGGAGACGTATATCCAGACTCTAAATTAAGATGGAACAGCCTACAATACGCTACTCAAGAAATGAATGAATATGGTTTACTCTTAAAAACCAAAGGACAGGAAGGAAGCGTAGTTGCTCATGAAAAGTATACAGGAAGTAATACACAAACAGAACTTTCGGATGCAAACTATGAAAGAGTAGAAATAACTACCTCAAATAAAACAACAAATCAACTAAAAAGATTTGGAGTAATGAGGTTAGTTGAAGCAACCTTTGATTGGCATATGAATCCAATTGATTATGAAAGTGTTGCCGGAAATAATGATTATGATAAGATTACTAATTTTAAATATCCTAGAATGAAGGTATTGTATAATGCTTTAGTTAATACATATTCTGCTGGTAATTCAGTGTCTTTTGATACTATAACAGATGCTTCTGGTAGTAGTGAGGCCAATATGACTTTACAAGGGTCTGATATTATTTATAGAGCAGACGGAACTATACTAGGAGAAGTTCATACAGGAGTTACAAATGTAACTTCTTTGAGCATTTCTGGTACTCAGATTGTATTATATGGGGCTGCGCCTGTACCTGATGAAAAAGTATACATTATTAGACAGAAACTATTCAGCACTCTAGCAGATACTAATTTTGGAATTGACACCATAGGCACAAATCCCTTTAGAATGTTAAATAATTATATTGCTTTACCTAATATTCATAAAGACTATTTTCAGTTTAAATTACTAAAGGGTGATTCAGATAATAAGTTTGACGCACAAAATGTTTGGATTCCTTTAATATCTAGTCTTATAAATGATGGTAGTGGTTTTGATGAAACAGATTATTGGTCTTTATTTCACGAAGCAAAGGAATGGGATTCTTCGACTAACCCTATATGGTATCACCCATCTAAAGTAGTTTATGGTTTAGCAAAACCTACCACAACAACAGAAGGAAATGCTAACGTGAGAGATGATGGTAAACAATATAAAATAGGAAACAAAGCAGACCTATATGGTAAAAGCATACTTATGTTTAAAAATATGAAAAAGTCATTTTCTGGGCAAACTGAAGATAGTTTTAATTTACCCACTTCTGCACCTTTAGACCCAGGCACTCATGGAACTATGACAAAATATGATGCTTATGAAAACGAAACTCATTTTACAGGTTCAACAGGGTTAAACCAACTTTCTCCAAATATAACTATTAATACAAAAGAAGACGATTTTGCTATATGTGGCACTAAAACACAAAGACATATTTATTCTGCACCTAATGGAACGAATAGAACATGGGGAAGTAGGCAGGAAACACATACAAATGGTTCTGCAAATGAAGGAGGGTTATTCCAAGCACAGACCTTTATCAAACCTAGATTGATTCTTACATCTACTAATGCTACATCTTTTAGTTTAACAATGAATGATTCTAGCGATAACCTATGGTTAGACTTTGTTCCTAACTTGGAAGGATATTATTTAGTATCAGAAAAGATGGGTAATAAATATATTCCTAGTTTAGAAAATGCCGCAAGTCATGCAATTAAAGGAAGCCCAGATTATATCGGTAAAATAATAACACACGTAACAGGGACAAGTGGTGATGATACAAGCCATACTATAACCCTAGATAAGACATTGACTACAAGTAGTGTTGGAACGACATTTAGACTAATGAGAATATCAGAGACTACATTTGAAGATACTCCAGATTACTTTGAAGTAAACAAGATGTTTGATACAGGATTAAAGTATACAAGTCTACATCAAAACTTTGTTACTACAATAGAAGATGAAAGTGGGGCAGATGCATCGGTTTCACAAACAGAAGGAGACACCGCAGATGATTTCCCAGAATACTTAGCATATCAACAAGGGCTATACTCGATGTATTTGTTATTGAATATAGATACATTCAATACTTATATTGATAGAAGAACACTCGCTGATGCTAAGGCCTTGTTTGCTGATGGAGATTCATTGAACTGTTACATTACTGATGGTAGAAACAAACAAGAAAAGAACATTATTGTTTCAGAAACCACAGACAGTCTACGGTTTTCTTATGATGGAAAATTAACAGGATATGGTGTAGTGTCTTTTGGTGAAACATTTACAATAGAGACAAGACACACTCCTTCTAATTCAAACGCCACAGAAGCATTTATTGGCACTACAATATCAATAGGAACAGATGTTGAACAGGCAATGTTAGAGATACTAGAAGAGAATGAAATCTCCACTACTACTTCATTAAAGAATATGGCATTTACAGGTAATATAGTAAACGCAAATACTTCTGGCACAACTATTACATTTACTGAAAACCATTCAGGTATTAGTGTAGATGATGTTCTCTACAATCAAGACGGTAGATTAATTGGTAAGGTTACTACTGCTAGTGCAGGGACTACTGTTGTTGTTTCTAATATATACTATAAACCAATAAAGAATGATGAAATTACAAAATACGATAGAACACCATTTATACTTAACACCGAGTTTAATGAGCAAGATATATTCTCATCAATAAACTATCTAGCATCTAAAAGAGGATTAGATTATGTTTTTGATAATAACAATATAACAATTAAAGATTTAAATAATTATGATTCAAGAAGAAAGTTTTCATTAAAATATAATGATGGTTCTAATTTAATATCAGTAGAAAGCAACACTAGTCTTTTTGATAAGGCAAATAAAATATTAGTGATTGGGGATAACGTAAAAGCAGAAGTAGAAACTCCTAGTAATATTAAAAGGACTATAAAACATATAGATAGTAATATTAAAAACTCCGAAGAGGCAAGAATTAAAGCCCACAATTTATTAGAAATACATCAGGCGGGATTTAGAAAAATAGAATTGACTTTAGAAAAGACAGGATTTGAGTTAATGAAAGCGGGAGATATTCTAACCTTAGACTTCCCAAATCACAACATCCCTGCTGATGATTATATCGTTTTTGAGATAGAAAATGTGATGTCTACCATTTCCAAAATCACGGTTGGCACGTTTAATAAAACGATAGCAGAAAGGCTGTCTGAAATTAGTTTAAATCAAGATAAGGGCTTCACAGGGCTTTTGACTAGAAACATAAATAAAACACTTACGGGTAAGATGCTGATAGATAACATAGCACCGAAGGAGAAATCTTTACACTATGCTCTAACATCTACAACAGGAGGGACTATAATTGGCTTTAATTAGTATAGGAACAGTATTACAATTACCTTCAGAAGTAACCGTAATAACGGAGGTTAATTTATGATTGTAACAGAAGGTAAGAAACAAGTGGCTAAACTTATAACAGGCCTACAAGATAACATTACTTATGCTACCACTAGTGGTACTAGAACAGATAGTAATTTTAGATATATAAGAGTAGGTAATGGAGGAGACAGCACATCACCTTCTCAAACGACATTAGACAACCAAGTAGGTGATGCAAAAACATCTACTCCAGATTTAGTAGGCAACACATTAGTTTATACTGTAACTTTCACAGGGGCAGATATATCATCAAATACCATTTCAGAAATAGGAATATTTGATGCGGCAGAAGGCGGTAATATGCTTTCTCGTATTGTGTTTGATGATGTGGGGCCATTAACTGCTTCTGAAACAATTACATTTACTCTTAGACTTGAGGTGGAATAATGGGAACACAGACAAATACAGATGGAATAAGCACATTAGGAACAGCAGATGACCCAACTGGTTTAGTAGATGGAACCGATAGTATTCATACAGGTATTCTAAATGCATTAAATCAACAAAGTGCAGGTTCTTTTGTAGCGCATGGATTAAATGTAATTCAAAACGGAAGCACATTTACTGTAACTTCTGGAGGTTGGTTTGATGAAGGAGAATATAAAACAACTTCTGTAGGTGCTGTAAGTGATACTTTAGATTCAAGTGGTGCAAAAGACCATTATGCTTTCTTGGTAATAGCAAAAGGTGCTACTACTCTATCATTAAGAACAGCAACAGGTTCTGTAAGTGGTGCAAATACCACTAGCAATATATTAGTGGCTTCTTTGACAGCAGGGGATATACCTGTTTGTTTAGTTAAAGTTTTAGCAGGGGCAAGTCCAGGTGCTAGACCAATACAATTCTATGGAATAAAGAAATTAGATTCTAAGTTTACAGCAGTAAATAATGGCACAGAAACAATGAGGATAAATAAAGAAGGCACTATTTCTTTACCAGGTAATACAGGCATTATTTCTTTACCAAGTATAGGAAGCACTAATGCTACTTTACTAAGCACTCACAATAAAGGTATTTCTGATGGAAGCATATTAGAAGCAAATGCAAATGTAGCAGACAATGACTTTCTAAGAGTTGATGGAACTAAAATAGAAGGTAGAACAGTTGCTCAAATGAAAACAGATTTGAGTATTGGGCTTACTGATGTTAGTGGTGATTTAGATGATATACCAGATGGTAGTAATCATAAAAGAATACCAACCGCAGACGCTACTAAAATAAGTAATCTAACTGTTAGTGGTGCTATTGATTTAGATGCTATGAAAGTTAAATCAGACCGATTAACTGTTACAGGTGCTATTGATGTAGACGCTATGAATACTAAAGTTGCGGGTATTGCAGCAGGTGCTACTGTTGGTGCTACAAGTTCTCAAGTATCAGACATTGCAGCAAATACTGCTAAAGTAGGAATAACTACTACTCAAGCAACTGCTATTTCTGATAATACAAATAAAGTAGGTATAACATCTACTCAAGCAACTGCTATTAGTAACAATACTAGTAAGGTAGGTATTACCTCAACACAGGCTACGGCTATTAGTAATAATACAGCAAAGGTTGGTATTACTTCTACTCAAGCAACTGCTATTAGTGATAATACAGCAAAGGTTGGTATTACTACTTCCCAAGCAAATGCTATAACTGCAAATAGTGCAAAGGTTGGAATTACTACTACACAGGCTTCTGACCTTGCTACGGCTAAAAGTAGAACAGATACATTAACAGATACATATATTGAAAGTAAGGCCGCCGCTAAAATAGATGCATTACTTGGTGCAGATTCTAATGCTGTTGATACATTAGCACAACTAGAAGACTATCTATTAGACAGCACAGTATCAGGTGGATTAATTCAATCATTAGGTAATAAAGTAAGCACTAGCACAACAGTTAATGGACATGCTTTAACAGGAAATGTTACTATAACAAAAGCAAATGTAGGATTAGGTAATGTAACAGATGGGGCAACAGTTGGTGCAACTACTGCTCAAGTAGATGCAATAGCACTAAACACAGCAAAGACAGGTATAACATCAACACAGGCAACTGCCATAAGTGATAACTCGGCTAAAACAGGGATAACATCAACACAGGCTGATGCTATAACTGCTAACACATCTAAAATTAGTTATACTGATGCATCAGCAGTTGCTGCAAATACTGCTAAAGTAGGTATAACATCTACACAAGCCACAGCAATTAGTAATAATACAGCAAAGACAGGAATAACAAGCACTCAGGCAGGGCATATTACTGCTAATAATGCTAAAATAAGTTATACAGATGCTTCGGCAGTAAGTGCTAACACAGCAAAAACAGGAATTACTACATCACAAGCAGATGCTATTACAGCGAATACTGCTAAGACAGGAATAACTAGTAGTCAAGCAAGTGCTATTACTGCTAATACTGCTAAGACAGGAATAACATCTACACAAGCAGATGCTATTGCTGCTAATACTTCTAAAACGGGCATAACATCTACCCAAGCGAATGCAATTACAGCAAACACGGCTAAGGTTAGTTTTGCATATGATAGTGCTACAGATTTAGGCACAGGTGGAGACATTGATAATGATATTATCTCTATATATGATACAGGGGCAAGTGCTTATAAAAAAGTTAAAATGAAAGATTTCTTAACTAAGATAACTGCTAATCAATTAGTAAGCAGTGGTAGTGGAACAGGAACAGTATTCTCTACACTACCTGCTAGTGGTGCAACTGTTGGTTCTATTCTAGGAACAAACATGTTTGACACTGACGGTTCAACTGCATTAACAGCAGCCATAGTAAAGAATGCTAATACAAACTGGTCTGATGTTGCGGGAACCACAAATGCACCTGCAAACAATGCTACTGTTGGGGCTGTGCTAGGAAGTAATATTTTCAAATCAAATGGTTCTACTCTAATAACAGCAAATGAATTACTAAACACTAATACAACTGCTTCTGATGTAGGTTTAGGGAATGTAACTAATGAAAGTAAAACTACTATGTTTGACGACCCCACGTTTACAGGGGATATTACTATACCTAATGGTGGTAGC
>Ga0208669_1000022_pt1 | contig 72097 bp, 90 predicted proteins | sample 21_taG_FD_184095 | JGI IMG/M metagenome (GOLD analysis project Ga0208669, IMG submission 184095) | Marine viral communities from the Subarctic Pacific Ocean - 21_ETSP_OMZ_AT15319 metaG (SPAdes) (version 2) | ecosystem: Environmental > Aquatic > Marine > Oceanic | place: Pacific Ocean | collected...
TCCTGCCAACCCCATGCACTATACCAATCAGCACCTGATTCATTCAAACTGTTAGGAAGTACATGTGTAGTTTCTAGTTCAAAAGTCCCTTCACTAGCATCATATTGCATACCAGTAACATATAGGTTAGCCTCTATACTCACGTTACCATTATATGAGTTAGCAATCTCCATTCGCCATATAGAACGCTGTGATCCAGAAGTGTTAACAGTTTGCTGTAATTTATTCTTTACATCATTATAATACGTGAGCTCAAGTGGATCTGTGACACCATCAGGACCTAAATTAAAGAATATTTTTATATTTCCACCCCATGGATTGTTTACATCTTGAGGCTCCATAACGTATACATGTACATCGTGGTAAGACTCAGCTGGTCTATAAGGAGCATCAAATGCGTTGGAAACAGCAACTGTTGGTAACCAATGATCTTTCACTACACCTTCAGTCATTGTCCCGTCTGGTCTTTCAAACTTTAACTTATTACCTACTGTTAAAGGTATAGGTTCTACTTCTCCTATTTCTCTACCAATACCAATCACGTCTCTAGATAAAGTGTTCACGAAAACATCACCACCATCAACGTTTAAATAATTACTATAAATTTGTTCGTAAACGCTCCCACTTCCTTCTACTATAGAAAAAGGTTTCACCTTAGAGTATAGAGGTATGTAATTCTCTATAGTATCATCTTTCAACTTCATAGGTATAGCATCTGATACTTCATAGTATAAGTCTAGTCCTACATCTTCTTTTGGTTCAGTTTCCCATATAGCATTACCACCGTTGTTATTACTTGGTGTGTATTGACTAACATCCGTTATATTAACGAGCTCCACTTCTAAACTACTACTACCATCATGTTTTACTGCACTTCTAGGGTCCCAAATACTAGTATCTAAGCCTACATAAGCATTGTTCACCTGTCTAAACAATATAGTAAATGTCTTTCTATAACACATGTTGCCACTCCCTGGCCAACACGCCTCACAAGAACCATCAAAATTAGTATCAAAACCATCCCTACCTCTATAATTCTTTAAAGGGTACTCAATAGGGCTGTAACCCATAACTTCGTAAACTATAGGTTCACCATTCAACCCAGGGTCGGCCTTGAATCTAAATCTCTGCCCTATAGTCCTTATAGAATCCATAAACTCTTGCATGTTTGAATCAAGATTACCGACATTTAAATTACTAAGTTGTATAGCGTTTTTTCCAGATGGAGATACTACATCAATACTGTCTATATTGTTATCAAGACCACTTAGTGTCCAACCATCGTTAGATAGAATAATTAAATCGGTTGGGGGTAGACTAAATAAACCCCTTTTCGAACCCATGCTAACTCCATTAAATGTCTCGTAAGCATAACCAGCGTTATCTATAAACCATCCATTACCGTACGCGGAACTACCTCGAGCCTCCACCCAAAAATCCCGTAATACATTATAATCATATGACTCATAAGCTGTACCAGTTTGATACATAGGACTTATTTCCATACAAGCCATTTCACTATCCCCCATATGAGTGTACTGTAAAGGAACGTTGTTATTTCCAGATGTAAACCCACTAAGATTCCACATATAATCAGTATGGTCGTTAACACCGTTATTAGGTTCCGGGATGTTAACGGTAGAATAATCACCCTTATACGAAGCGCTACCATCTGCTGGATTTTGTTGAGCGTTTGGTAAAGTGTTACTAGTACATATATGTCTTAAGCTAGTGGAGTGAGATACAGTGTAAACAAGGTCATCATTAGAACCAGGTATAGTCACTTGTTCTTCCAGTAAGCTATCTTTAAATATTTTGACAAAGAATTTACCATTAAACTCTGGTTTGTCTTCTATAACTAAATCTTTCACTTCTATAAAGTAATCAACACTGGCGGAAGCCCCAAACCCATAATCAGAGTTCATATCCGCAGTGGTACCCCAAGGTTCCGCCACAGTAATCACACCTGCTTCAGTTATGTTAGACACTCTAACCCAATCAGAGTAAAGTATACTAGATGGTGTAGCACCTATTGATTCACCTTTTATTCTCGCCCAAGCAACACCTTCAAATTTTTTAAGCCCCGTACTGTAAGGTCCTAAGCCACTGGACATCCAGTTACCATCAGAAGCTACAGCTGACATAGATTGGCTCAACGCAATACCACCAACTAAACTATCCATAGGTGCTACAGCTATTGTCTTGTGGGTGGTTTTTATTGTTTGAGGTGCCTCGCTCTTTATAGCTAAAACTTTGTATTTAGCATCCTCACTAAGCACAGCGTCTCCTGTTTTATGAGATTTCTTTAATATTAAATATGTTTGCTCATCTATTTTATTTCTATCCGCTGATGAAAAAGAGATCCACAGAGTACCATCCTCATTGTCGTACCACTTATCCATTACTAAATTGTAATATTCGTTGGAAGTTTCTTTTATGTAAAACTTGTAATAATCCATCCACGCTTCTGGAGCATTACCGCTCTTCCATTTAACCTTAGCTTTTATTTTATTTACGTTAATTGATTTGTCTTTCTTTACTTCAAAACTTTCATTAACGTAGTTCTCCGGGCTTAACGTAGACTCGCTAGTTTCTCCATCTACTTGAAATGTGTTAAACACGCCCCCGACTCCTACAACAGGTGTTTCTCTACCATACTCGTCTCCAAAAACAACACCCAACTTATACTTCCTCATGGATTTTATCGATCTATAAGGTGATAAAGCTTGTGACTCATCTTCGATACTTGGATGTGGAGTTGTTATTAACGATGTATCTACAATTACATCACTTAAAATATCGTAACCCTGCTCATAGTTACCATACACTATTCTGTTACCCGTGACCTCTTGAGCTTTAGCTGTTTTAGGGACGTTATCCCAAGATCTTAATATCTGAGACGACTCCAAAGTTCTGTGTATCATGTCAGTAGTAATACTGACAACTCCTTTACCACCGCTACCTTTATGACCGGAAGAAACACTTAATGTATTATGCCACTCGAAGTTCTTGTTTCTCTTTATAGTTTTAACGATATATACATTAGGCGATGATGTGTCCTTAAAAAGTATATCTATTTCCTTTACATCATCTGGTCTTGCAGCATACTCATTAACGAAATCTACTATGGTGAGATTTCTTAAATTATTCTGCATACCTAAATTATACCCTCTCTTTGCTGTATAATCATATTTACCAGGTAAAAACGCTAACTCTGACCAAGGTGAAAAAACTGAACATTCACCATCGTAATACTTGTACCTATAAGCAAACCTACCTATCTTATCTTTAAATATAGAATCTGATTGAACTAACTGCACGTCATACTCTAGATATTGACCACTTGTCGCAAAGTTTAATTCCTCACTTATGGATTCTATAGACAAGCTATGAATACCGCCGGAAATATTTGACGTAACCACAGCTCTAACAGAAACATACTTGTTTGTTATAGGTGTAAAAATTAACACAGAGCCTTCTACAAAATCATTAGAGATATAAATTGATGGTATAGTATCTTGCTCTTGAACCCCGGAGAAATCAAATGTGGATGTAGCTCGAGTATCAACACCATTTATAGAGGTGCTAGAGTTACTCATTATAAGTTTAGGAGAGGTTGTTGGGGATTTTTTTATAACTGTTATGTGCTCTCTCTTAATTTTATTATCTACGAGTGAGTGAACACTGTTAGGGTCTTCTATTTCAGACAGAGTTACTAAACTGTTTGGGTTGTCACTATGGGGATCCCTAAATAGATTTAATGAGTGTTTGTGATATTGAGGCATATTATCACCTGTACCGTTTATTAACCTATCTATGTTTACTCTCTTTGGTTCACTTCTACCGTCTGTCCAAAATAGTAAATCACCTATTATGTTTGCACTAGAGATTCTGTAATCAAGATCTTCTTTTATACCTTCAGCAAACTGTAGTACAGGTTCAGGATGTATAAATCGCCATTTAACAACTCTACTAGCTAATAAATCACCGTTAGCTAGTTTATGGTTTAAATACTTATCAAGGTTTAATGTATTATTAAATATCGATATAATTTTCACGTCAGACGAACTACCGTCATAAACATCAAATGCTTGTAATAAGTTATTCCCATTTTCATCGATAGCCTGAACTATCATACCAGCTCTCAAAGATTCCAAATTTGTAACTTCCGACGCTGAAGCTGATACTGTGTTGAATTTATTGGAGATGTCCTGGAAATGATTAGCTGGTAATTCTACATAAAAAATATCAGTAAAAACAGGGAATATTTTTTTTACTACACTATCGTATCTAACTATAAGATCTCTTCCAATAACAGGTTCCTCAATAGTGCCTGCGTTGAATTCACCACTCAAATACTCTAAACTTGGTGCGGTTATAAAAAAGTAAGAAGAGTTTGTTTTGTTATCTGATACGTTACCAATAACTTTGCCTGGAAAAACATCTTCACCATAATGTATCAACTCACCTGATACATTGCTGTTGCTGCTATCTAATATTGAATGAGATGTAGGTATTTTAACATTTCCAGAAATAGGTTTTACAACACCCACGCTGCTACCGTCAGATGTTGTTATTTCAACATTTAAAGCATCTCTATATTCTCCTTGTGGTATTAATCTCTCGTCGAGATCTTTATTCATTTTACCACCTTGAAAAGTTCTTCTTATTCTAGCCATAGAATTTTACTTAATAATTTTACCAATACCTTTTAGCACCTGAGTGAACTCTTCCATCTTAATATTGGAAAGTCTTATTTTAGCTTTTCTAGTTTCAGCAAATTTCTCTTTCTTAAACCTCTGTATAACGTGCTCTGGCATATTTGATCTACTTGAAACCAAACCATACATTATATGTTTGTATACTGCTTCTTCACAAAATTTATGAACCACCATTTCAGAATCAGTACCTAAACCATCACTAATATATTTAAATATTATAGTCTCACCAGCTAAGTCAGATCCAAAATGTATGAATCCAGTAGAGTTATCTATGTAAAACGTACCGTTGATCTGAGCATGTTGAGGGTCTAAACCGTATCTACGACCTTGGTAATGCTCATCAATTAAATCTCCATCGTCATAGTCGTAATCTACGTTATTAGCTTCTATCGTCTTAAATCTGCTACGTGTGTCTGATTCGTGAGGATCCGAAGCTGTAGTGTCACTTTGGCTATCCAGACTATTATCATCAAAAACGTAAGCATCTCCACTCTGTTTTATAGGAAAAGGATTAGATGTTCTACCTGTGGGGTATAAAGGTTTCTCTATACCTTTAGAGTCTACCCTAACTATTTTAGTATAGTTGACATAATCTTGAGGTAAAGGCATGACTAAAGTAGATGGAACTTCCTGCTCGAGAGCTTTGTGAGAACGTAGTACGTCGTATGACAACTCTTGTATTGCACGCATACCGTGGAATTGAACGTCTGTCCTGCTAACTTTACTTAGTATTTTGTTTTCACCAACATATACTACCATAAAAGAGCTTATGATGTCATCAAGTGATACAAATTGATAGTCACCTTTATTGACACCATTGTAATATTCGCTCTGTGTTACTCCGTTTAATAGTCCCATAATTATTTATTTTCTTGTGCTTTCCTAACAGCCTCATTTCTAAGCATCGATTCAGATAGAGTAGGGTCTTTAATAATAATACCAGCCAATTCTAGTATTTTGTTGGTTAATGTACTTTCCTCAGAGGCATGTAAATCAAAGTCTGTAGAGGTGTTTGCGTTGTATAAAGCTTTATTTGCAACCACAACGTAACCCCAATTTGGTGTTTCTGGTTTTTTAATATAATCGCATGATATAGTTGTAGTAGGTGTAGGATAAAGTAGAATCGAAGACTGAGTGTTTCTGCTGTAAACCGGTCTTGTAGACGTTGGTTTAATTTTTGAAGCACTCGTAACATATAACCAGTCCTCTCTATTTATCTCTTCGTAGACAGCCATGCTGGTAGCATCTTCAGTAGAAATTGTTGGAGTTGGATTGCCACCTATCCAGTTATTAACTGTTTCTACATGTGTAGATTGTAACTCTGTTTTATAAGTTACTGTTACTTCACTTGTTACACTATTAAACGATGCAGTGTGGAATGGTGAGTTGTTGTTTATAGCTTTAGTGATAGCCTCAGCAACACTGCTCGATGAAGCGGTTGTGGGTAGGGATAACACCGTACCTCCATTGAAGTCTGATGTTAAATCAGAGTGAATATTCTCACCATCGCGATACAAGAATATTATCCAAGTATTTTCATGTTCATAACCCATACCCGCAGGATAAACCCCTTTTAGCCTTATCTGAGTAGCGTCTGTTTTTGCGCTTGGGTTAGAGGTTATATTATTACCAGCTTTTGGTGTGAACTTAACTGTTCTAACTGCATCGGTAGAGTCCTTGTACACGTTTTCTAACCAGTGAATGTTACCACCACCACCACCTAAAGTACCGTTAACAGCTACTGCACTACCTATAACTCTATGGATAGCTATTTTTTCTTTTAGCATATCCAAGTCATCTGTTACCACGTTTTTTCTACCAGCATTAATTAGAGCGGCTTGGTATTCGTGAAAATACATTTCAAAAATATCGTTTTGAGCTTTATCAGCTAGCAGGTTAAACTCTTGAGGAGTTATATAACCTCTCTGATCTTTATTAGCTATAGCTAAAACTTTTTGATAAACATTATTTATTGACACAGCCATATTAATCTTCTTTATAAGGGAATTGTTTGTTTAACCAAGCTTTTCTCTTGTTACACCCACAATCTTTTTTACCAACAAAACTAGTGGCTAAATGAGCTAAAGTTTTAATTCCAGTAAACTTTGTAAATTTTTCTATTGAGTCTCCTAATCCTTTTGATTTCATAACATTCTTTTTTACTTTAATATAGTTACATAGTATAGCGAGGAGTTAGTATAGGGTAAAAAAAATAGCCACCCGAAAGGATGGCTATTAATGTTTATTACTAAGCTAGTTACGATGCGTAATTAATAGAGCAACCAATAATACCTAAGCCAAATTGATCAACTATAGGTAGAGATGGTGAGTTAGCTACATCAGTAATAGTAATCAATTGACCACCATGAGGATGTGCATTACAAGCCGCTTCTATCATTTTACATACGTCTTTATATTTACCAGCGTCATGTATTAACACCACGTTGTCATCTACTTGAGTACCTAATGCAGACTTAAACGATATTCTAGTATTAGTATCACTAAGTGGGTCAATACCTGTAAGACCGGTAGTAGGTACTACTAGTCCATCGTGTTGATGTCCACTACCAGTCCCTACATTATAATAAGCCCATACTTCAACAATGTCTCCAGCAGCCAAAGTATAACCATCGTTTCCAGTTCCATTATAAGCTTCTATAGTAATAATACCATTAGTATCACCAATAGCATAACCACCAGTGATTAACTCTGTAGCTTCTCCAGCTGCAGCAGTTCCTTCTCCAGTTACATCATTAAAAACCGCTCCAGTATAATAGTCATATTGATTTGCCGATGTATAAGCAGAGCCTCGGGTACCAGCATTACCAGCCGCTGTAACTACAACTTTAACATCTGTACCATCTGTACCTAATAAGGCAAATTCACCAAAGTTAAGTGCAGCTGCATTAGTCGCTGTGTCAGCTTTTGCAAGTTGAACTGTTTGGTCAGCACCTTGAGTTATCTTAGTATAACGATAACCCATAAATCTTAAATAATTTGTTTTATTCATCTTTTTGTTTTTTTACAGGTTATACTTCACTATTTATAACTACGTCTGAAATTAAAGAACTAGCATTAGGTATATCAGTTTGAAATCCATTATAGATGTTTACGAAACCATCAGATGCAGTGGAATTTATAGCTGAAACTAGATCATCACATAATTCTTTATATTTACCAGAAGTATGTGTAAACACTATAGTACCTCTTGTAGTACCAGTGTTAGCAAGTCCTTTAAAAAATAAAGTTGTTGTAGTTAAACCTGGAGTTAAAAGATTACCAGGTACTATACTCAGCACGCTTGATGCTGGTATCATTACACACTCACTTGAATTGTTTGGTTCATCAGCAGGTCTGCTGATGAATAAATAATTTTCTCCTTTCATAGTTTTATTTTTAAGCTGCTGTTGTTATTGCTATCCCTGAAACATGAGGATATATACTATCTGGTAAAGATCCATTATTACCAACGAAATCACTGTGACACACTAACATACCACCATTAGTTCTAGTTAGAGCTGAAGCTAATGCTTTCATATAATCTCTAACCACACCTTCTGAGTTTAATGTTACTGCTACAGTATCGTCTGTTAACGCACCATTTCTAGATTTAAAAGACAACGTAATAACATTGTCAGCTGTAAGGTCAGCACCTAAAAAATCCGAAGACTTGTACATTGCACCATCTCCAGTAGCGTTCGCTGCATCTGTTTGTTCGTTAAAGAACAGAAAATTTTCTCTGTAAGACATTTGTTTTTTGTTTAATAATTAATAAATAATTGTTTGTGAATTAAGGTTTAAAGTTTAAGGGTTAGGGTTTGCGCTTATTTAGTATTAAAAGAAACGGTTATGATAACCGCTTCTCTATATTAGTGTATACTTCCATACCTTCATCAGTTTTAAACCACTGTGCAAGCGCGGAGTATGGGTGTTCGTCAAACGGAACTGTCATAAGTTTTCTATCGTTAGATCCCCACATAAAGTGTCTTTGATCTGATGATAACTTTATAATGTTTAGTTCAGTCGCTTTAATACCAAAGTTCCTTAGTTGCACGTTATCGTCATTAACTAACTCTAAGAACAATTCAGGGTTTCTTTTAGCATATAATAATAAATCTCGTTTAAGTTCCTTAGAACTCATCTCAGATACCTTAGAGCCTAACTCAACACGCATAACAGCTTCAGCCATATCTATGTCTAGATTTTGAGCAGCGTTTAAAGCCTCAATCTCTAGTTCAATCAAAGCTACTTCGTTAGCTGCTTGTACTATAGGTTTATCCTCTTCGTATATAACATCTTTCATTGGGTGATAAAGAGATAATAACTTCTGTAGAACGGTTTTATTTTTAGGAACTACTAATGTTCCGTTTCTAAATATAATATGTTCCAATCTTTGGTCACCAACCATCTCATCTACAAAGCATGTCCTTTGATTAGAGCAATACTTCAATTCTCTTTCGTAACCTTTTTCTTCATCAAAGTAATAAATATTACTACCTTTTATAAGACTAGATAGAGGTGTCTTACCTTTTAAGTGATAAACTCTATCTTTAATCTCCCATTTAGGAGTTTTAGGTTTTTTAGGAACTTCTACTTTAGGTGTTTCAACAATAGGTTGCTCCATTACTTCAATCACCTCTTGTTCTACTACAGTTTCTTTCACTGCAGCTTTCTTTGTTTGCTTTTTAGCCATAATATAATATAATAAAAATTAAAAAAATAAGACCGAGGCCGAAGCCTCGATCTATATATTGCTTAGTTTAATAAGCAGAAGTTGTTAGCTCCTTGTACTACTAAACATCTCTCTGATAGGAAGTGCATTTCCATCGCATCTAAATCCGATGTAACAGCTCCAACAGAACCAGTAGTCCAAGTTTTCATTTTACGAGATTCAGTCTTAGAAGCTCTGTAACGAACGTGTAAAAACGGACGCTTAAGATTCTTACCTAAGTTTTCATCGTAAACAGATGATACACCAGCTGGAACAACAACACCGCGAATAGCGCCTGCTGCGTTTCTAGCGTTAATACCACCACGAGTAGCCAGATCATTTAAGTATTTCCAGTCAGATTTGTAGAAGTCGTAAGAACCTCTTCTGAAACCAGAGAAACCTAAATTTAAAGCCATATCTTCGTCGTTGTCAAATACTCCGTAAGAAGTACCACCAGCTCCGTAAGAATTCATAGAAGCAAGCATGTCATCCATAGCAAGAGCAGTAGCTCTGTTAACGAACATCATGTTCTCTTCAATAGCACCTTGCTTGTCGAACTCTGCTAATAAAGCATCAAATTCAGCTAAGTCAGTTGATGCGTTAACACCAGAGATACCAGTAGAAGTATTACCTCTAGCTTCTAAAGCTGCGAATAAACCTTCAGTACCTTGTAAATCATTCGCGTCGTTGGCACTACCAAAAATGATTGATGTAGTGTGAGCTTTTTCAGCTTCAACCATAGACATTTCACAATAATCTGAGAAACGAGATCTAGTATCGCCTTCAGCTTTTAAATACCAGTAATACCCGTTTTGACCGTCTTCACCAGAAACTTCAACCCAACCAATTTGAGCAGCGTCAGACCCAGAGATCTCATACTTATCTTTAAGGATTATAGGTTTGTTAGTAAATCTAGTGAAAGAAGGTTTGTTAGCACCAGCTCTACCTTCAGTACCTTTCTTATATTCAGAACCGTAAACCAATACTGTAACAGCATCGTCTGTTCCAAAACCAGCATCATCTAAGTGTTCTGCACCGTAAGGTATAGCTGTAATACAGTCTGTTGCAGTAGCACTTTGTGCACCAGTTGCTAAAACCGAATTAATTTGAGATACATAACACTTCTTAGTTAAAGCTGCAGATGCTACTATAATAGTATCACCAACTCTAACACCGTGAGTGGTACCAACATCTTTACCGTCAATATCTGTATCTAATTGAATTGTACTTACCGTGTGAGTACCAACAGAACCTTTGTACGATAAGTGTAATCTACCTTGCTCTGACCAAACAACTTGATCAGCAGCCATTGCTTCTTCAGCACCTACTTGAGCTAAGAAACCTGAGATAGTTCTCTTTCCGAAAACCTCAGCTTCTTTCTCCATTAAGTCTGGTAGGTACTGTTGTGCCCAACCACTTGAGAAGTCTAAATAATTGTCAGCTAATACTTGCTGAACTGCCCCAGCTCTCGACTGAGGCGCACCTGTTACTGCCATAATATTTTAATTTAAAAATTAATTATTTTCTTTTCCTAATTTTGAATTTGAAATCATTTGAATCATCACCTAGTATTCTAACTTTCATCCCACTAGTTTGCTCACCTCCGTGAGTACCCCTTGGATTCACATCGATGTTCTTACCTTTAGCTACAGTATCTTTAATCGCATCAGCTTTACCTTGCTCGTAAAAATGTTGAGCTATAGCGTCAGCGTTCATTGCCGTAAATAAAGACTTGTGATAACCCTTAGTGTCCGTGACTTGACCGTTTTTATCTAGGTACTTCCCGATAAAATTATCTAGTTTACTTTGGGTCTGTTTAACATCTTGAGTGTTTTTAACATTAAACCTGTACTTCTTATCTCCGACATTATATTCAAAACCTTTGAACTTGTCATTAAATAGATTATCAGTTTTATGTAAAAAATCTTTCGTGTTAGTCTCTGTGATCTTTCTAGTTCTCTCAGATTCCTTATTGTAACGATTGAAGAAATCAATTGCTTTCTGCTGCTCACCAGTGAGTTTACTTCCAGCTTTAATATCTTCGTAATATCTAGACTTTTGCCCGTCTAAGTAGGCTTTCGCTTCTGCAACTTGCTCTTTTAAAGCGATTTTCTTTGATCTTATTATACGCTCATCATCCATGTCTTCATCAAAACCGAACTTGTCTTCTAGTAAGAAATTTCGTTCGGCTGCGGTTAAATGAGATTTAGTAGCACGATAGTATTCGTCTAAAACTTCAGAGTCATCCAGCTCAGCCAGATCTCTATTTAATCTAACGTAATCATTTATATCCCCACCAGTCTCATCCATGAAGTCAACTAATTTCTGGATGTTCTCTGGTAGAGGTTTACCAGTTGTTTCAGATTCTGTTATAGCCTCAGCGACTTGTTCCTCTACTGCTTCGACCTCACCGTCTGTTAACTCCTCATTAGTTACTTCCTCTAATACTGGTAGTTCCTCTTCTTGTACTTCTCCTTGCGGCTGTACCTCTTCTTGTTCTTCTGTGGATCCGGTGTCTTCATCGCGTCCCACCACTCCTGCTGTGTCAGCTTCTGTTTCTGTAGTTTCATTAGTCTCTTGGGTTGGGGGTTTACTTAAATCTACTTTAATAACGCTATCATCTCCAGCGCTTTGGAATTTGGATTCGTTAATAGTATTATCAACGGGTTGATCTACAGTCTCTTCAACTGCGTCTTTCGTTTCTTCTGTCATAATAAAATATTATATAATTAATTATCTTGGGTCAAAGCTCTCTAAACCAAGACCTCCACCTATTACATCATTACCTGATGATTCAAACTTTTTAAGTGATTCGCCCTTGTTTTTTACTTCACCCTTTATTTTCTCACGCTTATCTAATCTATCTTCTTTAACTTTATCTCTAAGCGCAATGTTATTATTCTCTATACCACCAAGTTTCATGTTTATAAACATCTCGTGGTTCATAAGTTCTTTCTTAACCTCAGCTTCCCTATTTAGATACTGCATTTTCAAATCACTCTTCTGCTGCTCGAGTTGCATATCTATCTGAGCTTTAGCTTGATTTTTTTGCATTTCAGCTTGAGCGGCTGCTTGTTGAGCTTCTTGATTAGCTTTAGACTGAGCTTGAATGTTTTGCTCTTGTAGCTTTTGATCTCTCTCCTGCTTCTTTCTTCTTTTAATTTTTAGAAGTTGATTAGCTAGTTTTATATTTCTTATGTCTCTCAAGTCTATAGCATCGTCCAGCTCTATTAAACCTTGAGATAAAGCTTGTTGTATATTATTCTCAAGCATTTGTTTTTCTTCTTCATCAGGCATTAACTCTATAAATATACCAAAATCATAAAGATGTAACTCTGACATCTCCTCCAGTGTTGCTACATTATGGGCGCCTATAGATTGAATGAAAGCTTCTCTAGTTGGTGAGTATTCTATGATGTCAGATATTCTGAGCGATAAAGCTTCAGCGCTTTCTGATGCTAGCAGTAACATTGACTGTAACACATGCCTAGTAGCTGTGTTAGAATTAGCTGCAGCCAACTTCTGTATACCAACCAAAGAATTCTTATCTGGAGTGGAAGCGTCTCTTGCTTCGTTCAAACCTGTCACGTCACGTATCATCTGTAGATAGTAATTATAAGTCTGTATTAGCGCTTGAAGTTTATTACCACCAGCGCCATTCTGAATTTGCTGAATAGGTATCTTACCAGGATTCTGATCTCCCTCAGAGGTAAATGATCTACCAATAACCGAACCTGTTTGGAAGAACATATTTAAAGCTTCTTGCGGATTGTAGTTAGTACCGTTACCAAGGTCTATCTCAGCTAAACCATCAGCGTCTAAGTAAACACCATCAGGTACCATGCGAGACATGACTTGCTGCAACTTCAAGTGAGTTAACTGTATCATATCAGCGAACCCAGTTATTCTACTAACAACAGATTCGATTTTACCATTGTACATTCTAGGCGCAACAATACTATAGTTCATTTTTACTTTGTCAAAATTAGATTTAGATCGCAACATATTCTTAGCCATCTCCCATTTCAACAACCTGTCTGTACCAAGTATTAAAACTCCTTCGTATAAACACTCCATAACTCTTTCGAGTTTAGAAAAGTTACCCTCCATATCAGATGGTGGATTAAAAGTATCATCTTTCTCTATAACTTTCTCAGCACCGGTACCCATCTCCTTTAGCTTATAAGTGTTATTTTTATGGGTTTTGTAGTTAAAGTAAAGTACATCTACTTTATTCTTATCTCTATTACTGTTGTTATTATAACTTTTTATAGAGCTTCTAGGTCCTTCAACTATGTCTTTAATATCTTCTTCCGTGAGCTCAGGGAATTGTTTAACTAACTCGTTTATTGGAACTTCCTTGACTTCACCAACATAATATATATCATCGAAGTAAGGGGATTCAGTATAAGAGTAAACTAAATTAGCTGGGTCAACGTATTCAATCTTAGCTCCATCACTCCAATCAAACGTAGTTTTAACCGCTCCTATGCCGATGGTAGTTAAATCATATAAGCACCTTCTTTTTGTAAGATCAAATTTACTACCATCCATCAATATGTTTATAGCTTGCTCTTCCGCTAATTCAACAGCTTGCTTATAGTCTAATTGCATATGAAGTGTTAACTCCTCTTCAGTATCGGGTAGTTTTTCTACGTCATTCTCGTACAGATCTATATTTAATCCAGCTTTTACCGTGTCGTTAAATTGCTTAGCTCTTATATCTTTTAATATAGACTCCATATACTCGGTTCTTTTACTAACACCGTAAGGGTCTTGTGAGTACGCTTTTACATCATACGACCTTTGAGCCATACCATTAACAACTATATCAACAAACTTAGGTACGATAGGTACTGGCTTCCAATCTAAGTTCAAATAACTTAAGTCACCATTTATAGATAACTCGTCTTTGTATTTTTGTATAGGCTGCTCTCCTCTAGCATACAACCTGAGCTTGTGAAAACTGTTTTTAGTGTTAAGGTATTTGCTATTAGTACTGTTGAACCACTCATGCTCGATAGCTCTACCAATCTTCAACCCATACTCGTAGGTCATTTTTTCTAAATCACTTACCGCTTGTGAAGGGAAGTTACTTATCGCAGACTCTGCCATAGTTTACTTTTTTATTATTGTTGAATTAAAACCTGTATTTTTATATTTGGATATTGTGAGGTTGATAGGTTCTTTTTTATAATCTGGGTTTGGTTTATACATATGTCTATTACAAGCCATTATTGCTAATCCACTACTAATGGAAGCATCATACTTTGTTCTTTTAGTTATATCAAATCTACTCCAATCACTTAACGTTTCGTTGAAATACATAGTACCATAGGTACCATCCTGCAAATGACCTATGTGATCGTTAATATACATTTCAATAGCCGCAGCGTGAGCTTGTTTTATGTCCTCACTAGAGTTCGGTATGCCACCAACTTCTTTTTCTGCAACAGATAATTTATTCCATACTTTATCAGGTCTGTTCATACTAAAACCTCTATATCCTCTACGCCTTAAATAGTACAATAGACGAGGTTTATTATTCTCTGCGAGTATTGGCATCCCGTAAAATACTAAAGCCATTAGAACGTCTTCAAAAAATATTTCAGCAGTTTGTGGTCTAGCTACGTATTCTAAGAAAAACGTATTAGCTGGTGCATCTTCCATGCTAAACTTAGTTAACCCATGTAAAGCTCCTTTGGAACCCTTACCGTCTACAGTACCACTAATATCGTAACTATCACACCCAAAAGCACCCATATGTTCGTTACCTGGATATTTAATACCGTTCTTTAGTATTACATTGTTTTGCATCCTACCAGTAGGGACCCAACTAACTTTAAATCTACCATTGGGATCTGGATTGAAGCTCACTCTTGTATCTTTAACGCCGTTTTCCCATTGAAAATTTCCAGTAGTTAAAACTGAGGAATTTCTATTACCCTCATTATAATCTATTTGCTCATAAATTTTAACGAGGTTGAATAATGAGTTTTTAGTCTCATCCCTAAACGCATGCTCTTCTGTTCTAGGAAATTGTCTATAAAACTCATTTAAAGCGTCTTGATCTCCTTTTAATCCATCAACTTCGTTTTCCCAATAGTCAACTACACCTATATCTATTAGTTCACCGTGAGGCCCGGACCTACCATTACTTGGTGTATCAAATACTGGAATTCCGTACTCATCAATAAATCCTTCATAGTTCCACTCCATTGGTATAAACAGAGAATATAAACCAGACTTTGTCTGTCCATTTCTATTTCTTCTATTGACATCTGAATCATTATACAATTTTTTAAAGTTATCACCACCCTTATCTAAAGCATTCGATGTTGACCCCATCATACATTTACCTACTATTCTACCACCTAACCTTAGACAAGTTTTTGTTACTCGCCAATTGTTTAGTATATTGTCAGGTCTTTCCCATTTACCACTTTCATCATGCACTAGTAACGCTAACTTCTCACCATCATAACTGTTGTCACCGGTATTCTTCCAGTCAATAGTAGTGTCAAGACCTTGCATGTCATCCTGCTCTTCATGCACACCCATCTTTCTACGGGTGAATTTTTTAGCTGGTACACGGTAAGCTAGCTCTGACTTTGGGCGATCCATACCATCTTGTATAGGCTTAAAGAAAAACGGATAGTTAATACTTATAGGTACTATCTTATCCGTAAACATTTTCTTAGCATCGGCCCCACTTTTAGATAACACTCCAAATCTACTATCACCTGCAAGAGTGGCTAAGTTAACGGTTTCAGCTGAACTCATAAATGAAAAACCAGAACGTCTATTCTTTAAATAACACATCCCATAACATCTCTGATCAGCTTTACACGCTTCCCAAAATATAAAAAACAATCTATTTGCTTCTCTAAAATCTGGAGCACCAACATCAATCTTACTCCATTGCAGATACATATAGTAACTACCAGGTATGTAAGTTGGTACACCGTTATTCATAAACCAAAACCCATTCTCTCTCCTATCAAATTCTTGATCTATATATCCATAATGTGTTTCTTTAAACTCTTTAGGATAATCCGCCCAGTCAAATCTTGTTTTGATTTTCTTGAACACCTCAGGAATGTCGAACTTCCTCCACTTCTGTTCAGACTTCTTATTAGAACAACTAAATACATCCTTAGGTGCTTTAGGTAAAGCTATCTTTAAACCTTGTATGTCTAGTACCTCACCTATTTGTCCAGACTTAGATATAACAACCACGTCCCCTTCCTTATCGTAACCATACTTCCATTTCTTACCTTTGTTAAGTCTATTAACAGTAGTTAGCTTTAGTGGTTCAATTGTTTTATATAGAGATTGTTCGTACATTATTTACTTCTTCCTTCAGCGAAACCTTGGAATTTAGGTTTGCTATCTTTAGGTTTATCTAAATCATTTAATATCCTCTCCTCATCTTCGATCCTAGTGAGTATTTCAAAAGCATCGAATATAGCTAGCTTCTTAGTGGCCGCTGCATTCTTCAGCCTATCTGCAGATATGTCATCGTCAGAATCTACTATAGGTTCTTCAGCTACTTTAATTAGCTCTTCCACTGCTTTCCGCCCAGCTTGGATTATATTCTTCTTCGTCTCCTTCGTGTTCATATTCAATTGTAATAAAATTATTCATAATTCTATACAGTCTCTCGCCATCTATAATAAACTCATATTCACTGTTAGGCTTGAATCCTACCAACTGTGTAGGTAGAAACTCACCATCAGAGTATTTAACTATACCGATTAAAGGTCTTTCTGTTTCTACAGAAAAGTTGTCTGTATTTTTTAAAGGCTTAACGAAAGTATAACCATTAACACATTCCCAGCTCATAGTTTTATACATGTATATCTGATCAGGGCTAGCAAGGTACTCATCCTCTTTTAAAAAACCTCTACTATTCTTCTCTCGCCCCTTAACGTCGTGCCATCTTCTAAATATATTATGGTGTACTACAACTTCTTGACCTTTCTGTAGGTTATGTACATTGTCAATAGGAGTAGAGATAACAATAGCTTTACGATTAATATATCCATGATTAAATATCTCTGTATTTAATATTAAGCTTTTGCCATCATCTACACTTACTGAATTGTTATATCTACCACCTAAAGGTTTTACTACATAATCATATAGAGGATTCATTAGTAGTTTAAATCATATTCAACCGATATAGCCATGTTCTTATTGAAATCCTTCCAAGGAATAACAATGTCTTTCTTCCTGATATAAATAGAGTACTTTTCTTCTTCCTCTAGTATATCACATATCGTATGACCACCGTAAACATCTTGACCAACAGAGTAATGCATTGCATCGTTCTTGTAATCTTTACCTACGGTGATTTTTCTAATCACGTGACTTTCCATCTTCCGCTGGATAGTTAATAGTACCATCGTCTAGATTGACGTCAAAAGTACCGTACGATTCATTAAGATCGTTCTGAATTTTAATAACCTGACCTTGCAGTTGAGAATGTTGGTGAAGCATCTCATGTTTTTGAGATTCTAATTGACCTATTCTAAACTGTGTAGCGTTTATTCTATTGACTACTTCTTGTAATGTTTTTAACTCTTCTTCAGTTACTTTTTCTGCTTTAGGCTTTAAGTCTATGACTTTTTCTCTCGTTGCTTCCATAATAAAATTTAATTTACTTTTTTGTTTTTTCTAGTGAACGTCCTCCGAAGTAGGCTCCTATCACTGTGATTAATACTAATTGTAACAGATCAGTCCACTTTGCTTCCACATTAAAAGCTATAGCTCCAGCATCAATGAATATCATTAACACTGTCGATACAACTAGAAACATAAGAACTAGTGGTCTAACATTCTTTGATAACCAAGAATCAGACTTCATATCAGCCTCCCATCTATTGGTTACTTGCTTTTGTAATTCTAACTCGTGGTTAGATATTAATTCTTTTATCTTCTGCTCAGCGGCTAGCTTTTCTTCCTTAGTTGTAGTCAAGTTGTCTAAAACCCCACCAACATCTTTTATAAGTTTACCAGCTCCGCTTGAAAATACTTTTTGTAATATACCCATTACTCTTTGCTTTTAGCCTTCTTCTCCCAAGGTAATTTATTACTACCCTCTACACACCATTTCCCATTGTACTTTATTTTACCATTTTTTCTAAGGTATTTCTTACCTTGCCATAAAACATGGTTGTCAGTGTAAGACAATTTACCGCTATCCATATCCTTCACGTGTTGCTTCTCATGCCTAACCACTTTTTTATACATAGGTGAGTCTGGATCTAAAGACTTATCGATGTCTATAGTGCCATCTTTATTAGCCCTTCCTAATATACCATCTAGATCTTTCCTATGTATGGGGGTTTTCTTAAATGGATTTCTACCTTGTTTATATGCCATTATCTTTCTTTATCTTTAATCATATCGTCTATAGACTTGTTCATGACTTTATCTGTATATGATTTGTTTTTATAATAAGGGTTTTTTATTGATATAGGTATATCTTCTTCACCTAGCAAAATTCTATATATTCTACTAATCATATGATTACACTTAAACGATGTTTTGTAAACAGCATATTTCATTGTTGTGCGATTTCTCTCTCTCCACACGTCTATCCAACCGTCTCTCCTCAATCTCTCCCATCTATGTTTATCCCAAGAGTAAGAATACATACCGTTTATAAATTCGTCACGTGTAAACCTGTTTAGACAGTTTAAGTATATCAATAACTCTAGGTCAGCATCATTTATCTTATTAGCTTTACATATCCATTTCCTAACTATCCTGTAATACTTGAATAGTTGTATCTGCTTTATGTCATCAGCTGTTATCCTCATCTACTAAAACTACATCTCTTAATCTAATAACTCTATACATCACACTATCATAATCTATATCGTGGCCAGCGTGCTTATCGTACATCACAACCGTATTGACTTTTATGATGTCCGCTAAGTTACCAACAGATACTACCCTAGCTTTCTTATACCTATTATCTGTATCTGTGTCGTCAGTAAGTAAAAGACCACCCGAAGTAGTCTTCTGCTCTTTTATTCTTTCTACAACTATATAATCATTAACTGCCTTCATTTACTCTTACATTTGAGATTACACAATCAGCTGACATTATTGTGAGCGCTACACTAACGGCATTCTTCAATGCTGTTTTAGTTACTAACACTGGATCTATAATACCTGCTTTAACCATATCTACAGGTAAACCGCTTACAACGTCGATACCTCTTCCTAAGTCTTGAGTGTTAATCATGTCTTCATAACCAGCATTGGATAATATAGTTTCGTAAGGAGCTCGGCACGCTAGAAGAAGTACATCTCCGGCTTGTCCGGAGAGAATTTTTTCTGAAGCGTTTAATAACGCAACGCCTCCACCTGGTACTATACCTTCTTTCAGAGCGGCTTTAGTAGCATATATAGCATCCTCAACTCTATCTTTCTTTTCTTTAAGTTCAATTTTAGAGTCAGCACCAACTTTAACGACACCAACACTACCTGATAAAGTAGCTAACCTCTGCTCAAGCTTCTTCTTTAAAAAATCGTTACCCTCTTCAGCTATCATAGCCTTAACTTCTACTATCCTTTCTAATACATCGTTAGTAGTAGCGTCCATAGTTATTGTAGTATTTCTATCATCAGTAACAGCGAAATCAACTTCACCTAAATGTTCAGGTGTAATTAGATCTAAGTCATCTCCTAGCTCCTCGTTTATCACGGTAGAACCAGTCAGTATGGATAAATCCTCTATTGCATCCATTCGTGTAGGACCAAAACCTGGTGGATCGACGATGTTTACCTTGATATTACCCTTAACCTTATTCATCAATAACGCTGATTTGACTTGTTGAGCAACTGGTGCTACAATAAGCAAAGCTCTACCTTGCTTTATAACATGTTCTAATACTCCTTGTATTTTACGTATGTTAGGTATTTCAGAAGAAACCGTTAACACATAAGGGTTATCTAGCTCGCATATATGTTTCTCCGTATTAGTAATGAAATGTGGGGAGGTTAAACCACAATCTATCTGCGCTCCATCAACTACTTCTACGTAAGTATCTTCAGTAGGGCTTTCCTCCAGTAAAACTACACCGTGTTTGCCTACTTTCTCGTATGCTTCAGCGATAATTGCACCTAATTCCTCGTCATTGTTACAGGAAATAGCAGCGACAGATTTAAGCATATCTCCCTCCACTTCTATAGCTGTTGAATCTAGGTACTCAATAACCTCAGCAAGGCATTGATTAACTCCATCTTTAATTTCTCTGATTGAAACGCCTGCAGCGACGGCAAAACGTATAGAATTTATAAGAGCTTCCACTAAAACTGTAGCGGTGGTTGTTCCATCACCAGCTTCTTTTACAGTATTACGAGCAGCTTCTTTAACTAGGGTTGCACCCATGTTCTCGACCGGATCAAATAAGACTACGCTTTCCGCAACGGTTACACCATCTTTTGTTATGACCGGTTTGCCTCGTCCATCTTCGTAAATAACGCACTTTCCCGATGCGCCTAATGTGGACTTAACGGCTCGTGCTAGCTTATTAACGCCAGCAATTACTCTATTCTCAGCTTCCTCGCCAAAGTTTAGATCTTTGACCAGTTCACTGGGTAAATTGTACTCCATAATGTATTGAATTGAATTTAATTAAATTGTATAATGCTTAAGAATCGAAGGTTTTTACTACTTTTGGTCCGTTAAGGAACTCCAGTTTTTTACCAAAATGTTCGACACTGCCATCGATAGCAGCCTCAGCTCCATCGAGAGTCTCTCTACGCGTGATGTCAACCCATTTCTCTGCGTCGTTTGGGTTGTTAACTTCTGTTTGGTAGTACCCATTTGGTAGTTGTGTTATTCTCCAGTTCTTTTTATCAGCTAAGTGCTTCCACTCTTTGATTTTATCGTCTGATACTTGAGGTTGTCCAGTATTTATGGTACTGGTTTTGTAGTAATAATAGGTCATTTGTTTGATTTTTGGTTTATAATTGATTTATTTGCGTTACTTGTATTTATTTTTCTTAATCATTGGTGATCCAGCACCAGAGTATCTATCGTCAACCCTTGTTTTATCGCTAGCAGCGGTATAATTCCCCATGTATTTAGATGTATCACCTAGCATAGCGTCGTATTTCGAGGAATCATACTTAGGTTTAGACTTAGCTTTTGCTTTAGGTTTTGCTTTAGGTTTTGCTTTAGCCTTAGGCTTAGGCTTAGGCGTAGATTGTACCTTACGTTTAACCTCCATTTTTGGAGACTCACTACCAACGCTCTTAACTTTCTTTGAATCTAGACTTATCTTTTTATCATCTTTCTTCTCGTCTCTAAGAGCTCTTTTACGGCGGTTTTCATCACGTTTAGCTATAATCTCTTCTTCAGTAAACCTCTTCTTGCTAGGCTTATTCTTACCTTTAATTATACCTGATAGTTTAGACCCACCCGGTTTGGAGCCATAACTAGCTTTACTTCTTCTACCTTTAGTACCGTAAGTACCTCTACTCTTATTGAATCTAGGTCTCTTCGCTAGAGGTGAATCCTCAGAACCATTAGTCCCTTCACCGAAATTTATTGGGGTTTGTTTATATGCCATGACTTTGTTTTGGTTATGCTTTGTTAACGTCTGACTTCACAACTCCTCTACTGTCTTCTCTAGAGTTATATGCTACAGCCTTTCTTCTTAGCTGGCTAATTATTTTTCTTCTTCTTTTGTCTTGCAGCTTTCTTAGCTCTTGCTTTAGCACCAGCATAATTAAGTCTTTTCTCTAACTTACTAGTACCAGCTTGCGAAGCTATAGCTTTTTTCTTAGCTCTACGCTTATCTTGGCGTTTTATTTTACCAGTAGCTTCCATTTTAGTAGGTTTCACAGCAGCTTTCTCAGGAGCTTTTACGCTCACAGGTTTGCTAGCTACACCTGGTTTAGAAACTTTACTTGATGTCTGCTCTTTCTTAGTACCAAAACTTTTAGCTTTAGCTGTAGGTTGAGTTGTACCGTATTTATTCTCATTATATCTTTCAGCAGCAGATTTAAAGGACTCGAAAGTTTTATATTTACTCTTGTCAGCATCTTTATAAGCTTCCTTATAAGACTTTTTCATCGGTGACTCACCATGGTTACCAGAGTAACCTTTCATTTTAAAAGCCATAGTTATATTTTTAGATTAATTCAATGTCTTAACAGTATAATCACATTGTTATAGAATTATTTACAGTGTGACATTAGCTAGTTACTATTACCTTATATAGGCTATTGTCATAGTTTCCCGTATTGTAAATATTGGGGTTGGGTGTAGCCCCTCTCCTCTCAGCCCACCGCCCCCAATATCAAAGTCAAATCCTTTGACCCAGCCCCGTCTCATCAATCCCGATCCGAACCCGTCCATCCAATCCGTCCCATACCCCCTACCCTACCCTACCCATACCCCACCCCTTACCCATCTCCCTCTTCCAGCTATCTAATTCTATCCATCCATCTATCTATCCCAACCATCCAATCCACATCCCCGTCCATATCCACGTCCACAACCACATCTACATCCTCATCCATACCCTTATCCATATCCACATCCTTATCTCTACCCAATCTCTGTCCGTATCCCTATCCTTGTCCTTATCTATACCCTGTCCATACCTCATCCATATCCATATCTATCCTCATCCCCATCCTACGACCCATCCCCATCCTGACCTCCTCCCTGCCCCAATCCTATCCCTTTCCCCAACCATCCACATCCATATCTACGTCCTCATCTATGTCCCTATCCATCCTCCCACTGTCCTCCCTCCCTCTTCTCTACCCATCTACCTCTGCTCTTGAGCCAATTACAATTCTTATTCGGCTCAAATATACCCACTTTCTGAGCCGATTAATAAATCTATTACCTCTTACGTATTATTTATACAAAGTTAATACGAAGTTAAATGGATAATATATATGTAAATCAATTAAACTATTAAACTTTAAATTCTAATTATTATGCTTAAATCAAATTCAATTACTACTAAAAGATTCGTTATTCGTCAATCATTAATCGGCACTAACACTATCATTACATTCAAAACTAAGAAAGGCGATACAGTGTCATACAATCATGACAAAGTATATAATACTCACAAGTCTCGCTTCGATGCTATGAATTGTTTCGCTAAGTACAAATCGTATACTAATTCAAATAACATTCCAGCATTCTGCCGTGACTTAGCAATACAAAGTTAATACTATAGCAGTTGGATAATATACATGTAAACAAACTAAATAAACTAAATAAACTATTATGATTAAGACTATTACTTTCCAAGTTGATGATAACAATGACATCTATGAAATTACTATCAATGGTATTACATATGACCTAGATACCATCTATGATAGTCCATATGGAAAGCTCTTTGATGAATTAAACCTTGCAATTGATATAAACTAAATTAAACTATTACTATGAGAAAGATCTTATCTTACTTACCATTCGCTTCAGTACTATGTACTAATATCAGCTTACTATTCATGTTCGCTATAACTGGACAGCTAGGTTATCTGTCGCTACTAGTCGCAGCTGTTTTCGCCTTAGTTAATTCATTAAAACTAATTATAGAATAACATGCGAATAGATACTATCAACGATTGGACAATGGAAAACCTTACTAATGCCCAAGCTGCACTTACTAAGGTCTTTACCGACGAATTCTACTACAACCACGATCTAGCTATGCAAGCTAAGGAAATGGCGGATACTATGCAGGTAGCAATAGATCTTCTTGCTAAGGCGGAAAAACTGTGACATTTGCCTGTTACTATACCTAATCTAACTACCTATTGTCACACTTTTCTACTATGACAACTTGACATGACAGGTAGACAATTTGACATGACAAAACTTCATGACAATATTTCATGACATACTGACATGGTGGAATACCACGAAACTATTTTTTACTACTTAATAAATAATCCACTTTATTACAAAGTTATTACGACTTGATTTGGATAATATATACGTAACTAAAATAAATATAACAACTTAAAAATTAAACAACATGTCTACTATTATTAAAACTAACAATTCAACTAAAATTATAACTATTAATAACAATAAATATATTCCATTTCAACTTCATCAATTACCAAAAAATTATCAAGAAATCGAATTATCAAGTCAATTCAAACTAAACGGTTTAATATATATTAATATAAATTCTTTAAAAAATCGTTTTAAAACTACTAAACAATTACTAAAAAATTATAATTCAACATTAACTTCAAATAAAAATATTTCTTATACTAAATCAAGATAATATTTACAAAATAAATACGACTAAAGTTGGATAATATATACGAAATTAAACTTTAAATAAAACTTAAAATTATGACTAATAAAAAATTAAAACTTGTCAAAAAACTTATAAACGAATTATACTTTGACGAATTAAATAACAAGTCAAACGACTTTGATAAAGTATTCGAAACTATAACTGACGACTTAAAATTCATACTTAAAAATAAAATATAATTATTATGACTAAAGAAAATAAAAACTATATCTGTTGTCGAATACAACGAAATACTATGAAGAATCTTGGTGACGCACTCACGGCACTATCAGAAGTGTGGACTGACGAGTTATATTATAACGTAGAATTAGCGAACGCTTGTCACGAGTTAAGAATGAAGATAACTCCTATGATACACGAGTGTCACGAAGAATTAAATCGATTCAAGTCAATACTCGACGATTAATACAAAATAAATACGATTACTATTGGATAATATATATGTAACGAAACGAAATAAACAACTAAAATAAATTTTAAACTTAAACTAAATTAAATTACTATGTCAAATTTACTTAAATCAAAAAGATTCGTCGTAAGACAATCACTAATCGGAAAAAATACTAATGTTGAAGTATCTTTCAAAAACGGAAAAACGATAACTTATTCGCACGATAAAGCGTATGAGATTATGAAAACAGCTCTTGAAGCGATGAATTGCTGGGAAAAATACAAGTCGTATACTGCGACTAATAATATTCCGAAAGTTCTTCGAGAAACTGAAGCAGTTATCTCTTCTGAACAAACTGAAGTTGAAACTACTGACGAAGTAGTTGAAACAACAGAAGTTGAAGAAACTGAAACTGTAACTCCAGAAGTTGCATTCTAAACTACGAAGTATGAGTAGCCCAGTTAGTTCCACTTGTTTACTGGTAAAATCAAATATGAACAAGTCACACGAAAGTGTATTGGTTACCTAAATATAAATTATAGAGGTATTCATGTTAGCGAGAGAAATCTTACGCTGCAGGTGAGCAGGAAGTTAACATAGTGGTTCGATTCCACTGCTTTCACTAGAAATTATTAACAATTAAATTAAGAAATTATGCAAATACACTGCAAAGTATGTGGCAAAGATGTCACTATGGAAACTGAGTTCGAAACTCGTCGACCATACAGAATAATAAATAACCATAAATGTGAAGTTAAATTAGCTCGAGCTAAAGCAAGAGCATTAGAAATGGGAATGATACTATGAGAAAATCGTTATTAACTATAGCAATTTTCGCTACAGTTAGCGGATTTGCTCAAGAAAAACCAAAGTGTAGTGGTACAACTAAAGCTGGAAATCAGTGTAAAATAGTTGTGTGGAAAGAATCTTCACTATGTTGGAGACATAATCCTAACTACGTTAAAGAAGTTATCACTCAGTCAACTACTTGTACGAGTAAAACTAAAACAGGTTTACCTTGCAAAATAAAAACTAGACACGAGAGCGGTATTTGTTATCACCACAGAGATTAATATTTAAAATAAAACTATGAGAGGATTATTAGAAAATAAGAAAATCATGTTCCGTTACAGAGGAACAGGTAAATTCGCAGTAGCGAAAAAACGTCGTCAAGACGAAGCTATTGCTAGAAACGAAGGTTACCAGAAAATGGTAAGTACTAAAGCTGGTATCAGCGAGTATATTGCTAACACCAAGAATATTGGTAAAAAGCAGTTAGCTAAGTTGCAGTCTTTACTTAAAACTCGTAAGTAATGGACTACAACGAGTTAAAAGAAGTTATGGTAGATTTAATCGAAGCTGACGAAGTGTCAAAAACTCAGTTAAATTACATGCTGGAATTTATTCAAGGTAATGGTTATACAAACCAAATACGACGACTTATGGATAATATAGATGAACGTTAAATAAATAAATAACTATGACTAAAAAAATATTAAAAGACTACATGAAGTGTCACGAGATACAATTCATAGAGACTAACGAGAACTTTTTGGTATGTCCAAACACTTCGTTACAACAAGAATATTTAGAGCGATGGAGTAATGAGTGGGATAGCGGACAATGTCATTTACCATTCGATAGAGAAACTGGTAAAAACTACCTTGGAACTACTTGCTACATATTAATAATTGATAAAGTACAATTTTAAACATGAAAATAATAAGAACAGTAAAAGAAGATAGTTGTATTTACATGCTTGAAGAGTTCGCAGGCACAACAATATCAACTAAATGGAGACCATATACTGTAGGTGATTTACCAAGTCGCTTCGGTTGTATTGATGATGGTTCAGATAAAGGTGGATTATACGAATGGTTTAACTATAAAGGATATACTTATGTTAGAGACGAAAGATAGAAAGTTTACTCACGACCAAGTTATTGAAGTTGGAGGTGAATACCTAAGATGCAAAGAAACTGGTCAGTGGGTTAGTGAAAATAACGTAGAAAACTACGAAGTAGAAATGTTAAATATACAAATACAGCAATATTATGAGCGAGAACAAGATAAACACTATTAACTGCGAAGACGAATTCGGAAGTGAAAAGCGAGTTCGTACGATCAAGAAATGTGAAACTAATAGATTATTAGAAGTACTTGAGTCACAGTTGAAACACCATGATTGGTTTTACGAGTATTCTGATGACGCTAGATATTATAACTCAGGTTTACGTGAATTTACTCAGATATGGCAAACTATTGAGAAATTACAAGAGCTCGGTGAGAACGAATTTGACCAAGCTATATCTCTATACAAGCAGCATAAACCAGTAGTAAATACACCACATGAGCGAGTTATTACAAAATAAATACGATTACTCGTGGATAATATAATAAACGATACGATATGAAATGTAGATGCTCAGCAGAAATACCGCAAGGTAGATTAAATCTTGGCTACAAGACATGTATTAACTGTTCGACAACAGCTAGATATGCCTGTGTACCAATCACAAACCACAAAACCGGTAATACAATACAGCTTGTCAGCCAAGACACTGCTGATGCTATTTACAAAGCAAGTCGTCGTAAAGGTTACGGCACTTGTTTACGATAATATTCTTGCTGAAACAGCGTTTTAACAGGAGAATAAGGCTAAAACACTCGCAGGTCTGGAACCACGCCGCTATATTCTAGTAAGCTAGATAAGTATAGTGGAACTAAGTGCAACTAGGAACCACGAAATTTCCGCTGGAGATGGAGTTACTGACGAGTAACATAGCCGATTTGCCCGAGTAGCTCAACTGGATAGAGCAACGCCCTTCTAAGGCGTAGGTTATGAGTTCGAATCTCATCTCGGGTACTAAAAATTAAAGATTATGAATAAACTAAACGAGTTAGCAAAAGAAATGTTTGCAGAATTTGGTTTCTGGACGTGTTCTACTGCTGAACAAGAAGAAATAGTTAAAGTTATAAAGAATGACTTACTATGGACTATTGAGGAGTTTGAGTTGGGAGGAGTAACTTCTTTTGACTGTATACAACAAATCAAAGAAAAAGTTAAAGAATTATGAATGAAAATTGGCAAGTAGTTTGTTACTCAAAAGAATCAGATTGGGAACAAGTGGTACGAAGAAACTTATCAGAGGAGAACGCTTATGAAATATTAGCAGAAATGAACTCTCAAGAAGCAAATGGTTACCAAGGTTTCTATGTGAATAGATGTACAAACTAAATACGAACGCTCATGGATAATATCTATGAACAAATTAATTAAAACTATGTATATAACAGTATTAGACTTCGAAGAAGGACGAGTACATCAGTATGATATTACTACTAATGATACTCACCCTAATAGCAATAGAATAGATTGGCCAGATGCAGAAGCAATTGAAGACTTTCTAATCGGTGAAGGTCATCGTTTAGGTAATCTAGAGTGGATGTCACACTCGGATGGTGAAATAATAACAGATAAAGCAGAGATATGAGTAACAGATATTTAGATGAAGCTGGTGAAATAACTAGCAAGCAAATCGACACAACTATAAAAGATCGTACTGATGCACTTGGTTTCTTTAAACTAATGGGTATCAAAGAGATAACTACTGCTCGTCAGAAGAAAAACGGTACAACAGTTTATGAGTTACCTATTCGTAAATTAAGCTATACAGGTAATTCTTATGCTTACAGATACGCTATTTATGACTCAGGTTACATACGAGATGTCAGTGAACACTGTAGTTCTCCGTGGTATATTAACAAAAGATACGAGACTAAAAGTAAATACTGGAATAGTTACTATAAAGAGTACTACACCTATACAGGTAGTAAACCAGTATTTATAGATAATCTTGGTGACCAACTTGTTTACTTAGCTAATTATATACTTAAAAACCGCTATGGTAGTAAGTTATATAGCTGTTGTGACTGGAATGTTGAGCAGATTAGAGAGCAACGTGAGTTCATGCACAATGCTAAGTGGGAGGGTAATACGGTTACTATATCACGTGATGAGTATAACGAGTTGAGAAAAGCAAAACCGTTAGCTTTTACTGGAAACACAGTAAATATACCCACTAGTGAGTATGAAGCTATGTGTGCTAAGATTGACGCTGACGAGTTAGAAAAAATATCCGGTGGGGCACAAGACAAAGTAGAGGTATTTATTAATGGACATAGATATAATTTATCATGAAATTAGAAGCAGAACACATAGAAGCAATAGCAAGTTACATGGCAGATGACTTAGAAGATCACTTAGATATAGTATTCTGGGATGGTATAGCTCGTGTATTAGACGAGTTTAACATAGAATATGACGATATAGGTGAAATTTCTGACGAAGACTGTGACGCTATTGTAAACGAAACAAGATTAATGTTTGCACCTAAAAACGATTCACTATGAAATTAACAGAAAAAGAGCTAGAAAGCGTTAAATGTACACTAATAGATGAGACATCTGACTTTATATTAGCTAGAGTATGCGATGCAATGGTTGATAAACTAGTAGATGCAGGTAAATTATCTGAAGATGTTAGTGGTCACAACTTAGATATTGAGCAAATAGATGAGATAGTATGTAGTGTATTTAAAGGACTTTATTATGAAAAAGAGAAAACTGAACAGTAGAAACCCAAAGTATAGACCAAAAACCACTAAAGTAGTGGAAAATAAGCGTCACGAGCTGATTTGTACAACAAAAAATGTGAAAGTATATGCTACTTTTACAAACTAAATACGAACACTCATGGATAATATATTAAATTAACAACAAATGAACAGAGAAAATTTAGAAACTAGAATTAAAGAACTTGGAGTTCTTATCGAAGAGGCAAGCGGAAACGTTAAAAAATTAGTTGATGAGCAAAATACTTTGACTCAAGACTTAGAGGATTTAGATAAACCTAAGTTAACTGAAGATCAGTGGGATAAAGTAGACAACGCAGTTACAATGGCTTGTGAAGCTTTTGATGTAGACATAGACGACTGTGAGTATGAGCTTGAACTTGATTACGATAATAGAATACAAATTAACCACTTCGATTGGAGTAGACAACAAGAAGATCTAGCTAACCACATCATGGAAAGACTCGGCGAGATGTTCGGTACAGTTAAAAACGAAGAATAACTGTCGCTTTAAACACTCAGGGAGGAGATATTAAAGCAGGTTATACGTAAGCAAACTTTAAGGTTCGACTGATTCTGGTCGCTAACGCGGAAATTAGATCCAGATAAGTGAGAAGGAATAAGGCTTACTTGTCAACTCATTAGGTTATGGGGAGTAATTCCCCGTGTAAAATTATGAAGCCTCTTTGAACGAGTTGACACCCAGCTAGGTGATGGTCACAGGAAACACGGTTGCGCTCGTGTTGAAAACAATGAGGTTCGATTCCTCACTAGCTACTAAATTACAAATATGAGAAGATTAATTTACGATATGTACTACGCTGAAGAGATTTCTTCTGACGCTTGCATAAAATTAATAGAAAAATTAGAACAAGTTTCTGAAAAGAGACGTAAAAAAAGAGGAAGATACTAATGGCAGATATAACATTTGAAGAGATGAACGAAGCAATCAGAGAAGAGATTTATACTGATGTAATACAAGAGTTTGAATACTTGAATAGCTATATTCTCAATGATACTGAAAAGCAAAATATTATATCAGATATAGTTGATTGCATTCTCAGAGAAAGACAGAGCCAACCTCCGTGTGAGTGTGCTGCATATGGTGGCACAAACTAAATACGATTAGTGTTGGATAATATTGTAAACAAATTAAATTAAACTATATGGAGAACTTATGGAAACGACTGAAACCAGCAGTTAAGACGAAAATTCTGGCAGAAAAAGATGAATATCCTTACTTAGTTAATGATGTTAAGACTCAATTAGAAAATAATAAATTCTGGACTGACTTGCCTATTGGTACAGCTAGACAAGTTGTTAATTTTTCACACGATAGTGTGTTTGAGATTACAATGACTGACTTTATGTGGGGTGATTTATTCATTAAAAAAGCTTAATTATGACAAAAATTAAAGAACAAACAGTACCTAAATGGTTTGAAGGTGAGGTTTATGACGAAGGTGCAGTAGTCCAAAACCGATTTAGTGGCGAAGAATATGAACTTAATGCACTTGAATTATCTATTTATGATATGATAATGGGTGCACAAATGTTTATCGAGATGAGATATAACGGTGATATGCTTGATCCTCGCACTGCAGACATGCAAAAAGATATGCGTAAAGGTTTGGATTGGTTCCGAACTCACAACGCTTCAGCTTACATGGTTCTGCTAGATTAATGGATTGGCAAGTGTATGTTCATTTTGGCATACTAGTATTGTGTGCATTTGAAACTAGAAAACAGACTAAATACAAAGAATAATGACAACAAACGAAATTGAAAAGCAATTAAAACGCAAAGCAGAACAGCAAATACGTGAACATGTTAAAGTTATCGTTGATAATATGGCTGAATTTGCTAGAGAACATACTAATATTAACCGTAGTGGTTTGCGATGGTATAGTAATCGTGCAAAACCAGAACCTAGGTTCAACGGTGATGATGAACGACTAGATCCATTTAACCATTTTGATTGGAATGAGTTAGCTCAATTAATGAGAAGAAATATGGAAGAAACCTTGTTAGAAACTATGGTTGAAAAGAAAACAAAAGAATTATTAAATAAAATGGACTTATTCGAATGAAAGCATTTGCAATACATGAGTATATTGTCAACGAGCTAGGTAAACAACCTAGACATAATGTATATTCTTTAGCTAGTGCTATAACGGATATAGCTGAAGAACAAGATTTAAACGAAGACAAGTTAATGAGATTACTTCTAGCTAATGAACCTATGGGTGTGTCGCACAGCTACGGGTTTCATACTAGATGGGGTAGATTTATTATTGAAGAAACACAAAACAGATATTATGAGTATGAAGGAGAAATTTAGAGAATACGGATTCTATGCAGCTTGTACTGCTTATGTAGCACTTATAGGTAGTGTAGTAGTTAGTGCGATTTATATGCTTATGACTTATGGCAACTAGAGCTATAGTAAGGTTCGCTACTCGCGAATCAGGTGTATCATTCAGTGAGCACCCGGATAAATGGCATGCGCAATTATTTTGTAGATTAGACGGTCACCCTGAATCATTAGGTGTAGATATTGCTAATTCTATAGCTAACAGATGTTTTATACCACATAATTTAGAGATAGATAGTTTAGATACTAAACGCGGTGATCTAGATTATGTTTACTATGTATGGCAACATTTTGATAAATCTACATGGATTAGCATATTCGAAGCTACCGAAGCTTATTGTCCAACCTGTGGACACCGAGACCCAGATGGTGAAGAACGTATGTATGAGTGTATATTTGTAGGTGAACCTTATGATTTACAAAAGAAATTTAGAGATAACAAACCAAGAGATTTTGATGGTAACTGGAATGGTGATAAAATCACTTGTGTAGATGTAGAAGGCACAAACTAAATACGAACGCTAAAGGATAATATATGTATGACAAAAAACGAAATACAAAAATTAGGAATCAGTATTGCTGAAGAGTTAATCAAACTAGGTAGAGAATCAGGTGGTATAACTTACATAACTGAAGATGATCTTGATCATGCAGTTGGTGAGTTAGCTAGATGCATGACTCTACTTAACTTATACGAAGAGCGCGAAGAATACGAAAAATGTGCAATTATGAAAATACAAATTAAAAGATTGAAAGAACAAATAGGTGCAGAAGGAGGATTAGATGATGAGGTATAAACCAATGCTGGCACACCCTGTCAGCGACCGACCAGTTGACTACGATAATGGTCCTGTATTTATACAACCTAAGCTTGACGGCGTGCGTTGTCTAATACAGTATGACAATAGCAAGGTAACAGCGTACTCACGTACAGGTAAAGAATGGAAAAACATTGACCATATATTGTTCAATCTAAAACCATTCTTTCAACTAAATCCTGACGTAGTACTCGACGGCGAGTTATATAATCACGATCTAAAAGATGATTTTGAGAAGATTATCTCTTGCGTTCGTAAAACTAAACCTACAGATGAGCATAGAGCTGAGTCTGAACGACTAGTACAGTTTCACTGCTACGACATTATAAAACCTAGCCCACGTGGTATGAGTTTTAGTGTACGTGATGAATGGATACAGTTAAATGTACCACTAAACTTTTGTGTAAAACATGTGGATTCTATCCCTGTACGTAGTGATGATGATGCTCTATGGCAGAATAGTAGAAGCTTAAAAGCGGGTTACGAAGGTTCTATACTTAGAACTAATGATATTTATCAACACAAACGTTCACACAACTTACGCAAGTTCAAGCAGTTTCACGACGCTGAAGCTAAGATAATTGGCTGGGTTGCAGGTAAAGGTAAACGTACAGGTACTATTGGTAAGTTTATGGCAATGGACACTGATGGCGTAGAGTTCGGTATGCCTGTTATGGATAAGCAGAAATACCTAGAAGAAAACTTCGAAAAGATGCAAGGATGGGTAGGTAAGATTGCTACGTTCAAATACTTCGAGCGTACAAAAGCTGGTAGTTACCGTCATCCTTTATTCAAATGTATACGCGACTACGAATAGTATGAATATATTTTACTTAGATGAAGATCCTAAAAAAGCAGCTAAGCTACAATACAATAAACATGTAGTGAAGATGATACTAGAATCTGCCCAAATGTTGTGTACTGCACACCATCATTATGACAATGGTGACAAAGTACCATACAAGAAAGCGCACTATAATCATCCTTCTACTATATGGGTACGTGAAAACGCTTACAATTATATGTGGCTTTACAGGCATATGCTAGCACTAGGTGATGAATATACTAGAAGGTATGGTAAACAGCATTTAACTATCACTAAATGTTATGATCCGCTGTTTAGATTACCGCCTGGTATACCTATACCTGACCCGTTAACTCACACACAACCTCCGCAGGCTATGCCTGATGAGTACAAGAATAAGTGTAGCGTTCAAGCTTACTGGAATTATTATATTGGCGACAAAAGCCATATAGCTAATACTAAAACAGAAAAAATATATGAAGAAAGACCTAAAACAACGTATTGAGGACTTTAACCGAATTAAATACACCAAAGATGATTCCAAAAGAATCATTATTGCAACATTAAATGCCGAGGGGACTGTGACAACAGCCCCTATATATAAAGAATAACAGGCTTATGTCACAAACCACACGGAATTTAGATTACTTACATCGTCGTAGAATAGTATACCGACGTGACCCAATAGAACCACCTGATTATGAAAATAGTCAGTACATGTTCTTTGAAAACGGTACATACCAAGCTTACGATTTATTTAAAGGTAATGCTAAAATAAATACTTATAAAAGTCTTAAATGGCATTTACTAGTATTGTGGTATTTAAACCCAAAGCTAAACCCAGATGAGTTTAATAACTTAGCAGAGTTTATCGTAGATAAAGATAATGGCTTTACTACATTTAATATATCTAGTACAGGTTTAGAAAGGATTATACATGATGTATACATGTCTGATCTTGATCGACCACCTACAAATAGATTACGTAAAGTTGTATTTAAAATGAGTAACGGGCTTGAGAAACATGAAAAGTTAAGCATCGTGGGTAAATTAATAGGTAGATCAAAACGGATCCATTCTGATGACATTTATCAATGCATGATAGATATGAACGATATGGGAAAAAAGATCACGATACGACGTCTAGCAGGCTTATTAGACTGTTCAGCACGAACAATACATCGCAACATGTGTAATGAATTGAAACGTGAAAAAGAATTATTAAATAGAAAAATATGAAAAAATATAATGTACAGAATTATATTAGGTATAAAGAAGATGTAAAAGAAAGTATATCTAGGATAGAAGGTAAGTTCTGGAATGAATATACTAGAGAGGAATTAATAATAAAATTCTTACCACTAGTAGAAAATCTAGCTAGGAAATTTTCAACTTCTCAACAAGCATCTGGTGTAATGACAATTAATGATCTAATACAAGAAGGTAGTGCAGGCTTGATAGCAGCGGTAGATAAGATAGTATGGCCAAATATTACTGAATCAGAAGATCCTGAGAAAACTATTAAGTCTTTTTTCTCTAAACGCATACGTGGAGCAATACGTAGACGTATAGACATTAATAGAGGTAACATGCGTATACCTGAACATAAGCTGAATGAGATACGTAAAGATTTTGGTGAAGATAAAAAAGCTGTAGAGATGTTTTTTAATTCTGTATTTCTTAGTTTAGACACTCCATTTAATGAAGATGGTTCAACCTATGATGTTCCAGACGAGTCTAAAGAATACAACTTAGACCTACTTGGTGCGTACATTAAAAGTTTAATGAATCAGTACTTAAACCACAAAGAATTTCAAGTGTTAAGACTGTCATTCGGTCTTGATTGTAAAAAACACTCAGCGAAAGAAATAGCATCTATTCTAGGTATGAAAGGTAATAGTTCTTATGTACGTGTTTCACAGTTAAAAAAGCAAGCAATAGGAAAATTAATAGACAACGTTCCTTACTCGCAAGTAGTTGATTATCTGTAGTTTAAGCGTGAAATAAATGTTAAATTTGTGTATCTATCTGTAATTATATAGGTACCGATAAACCAATATACCAATGGCAGAATTAACGAAAACATTAGCGGTCATTCAGACTGAGCTAAAGGCAAAAAAGTCTTCTTATAACGCCTTCGGAAAATACTATTTCCGTAAAGCAGAAGATATTCTTGAAGCGGCAAAACCGTTTCTAACAAAGCACAATGTATACGTCAAGGTTGATGAATCAATCATTAGCGTTGACCCTGTACCAATGATGCAATCCACCGCCACTATTTCTAACGGCAAAGAATCCATCACAGCAACAGCGATTGTAGGTGTAGACCTTAATCAAAAAGGTATGCAGACCTCACAACAGTTCGGTGCAGCTTCTACTTATGGTAAGAAGTACGCGCTAGGTAATCTATTTCTTATTGATGACACTGAAGATGCAGACGCTACCAACAATCATGGTAAGACTACAGCTCCTGAGGTTACTAAGAAAAAGATAACTGCTGCTCAAATGAAAAAAGCCAAAGACTTTGTTAGTGGTGGTGGGGACATCAAGGCTATATTAGCTAAGTATACAATGTCACCAGCAGAATTAACTGAACTAAAGAAACTAGTTAAATAGTATGAAGGAAATACTCGAGAAATTAAGAGTAGATGAACATTATTACGGTGAATACGGTAACCAGTTCTTAAGTAACTCTAATATTAGTACATTACTTAAGGACCCAGCTAAGCTACGCGATAAGAGGGCTCAAACCCCAGCGTTTTTAGTTGGAGGTTACTTTCACACCGCAATACTTGAGCCTGAAAAGCTTAAATCTTTTAGAATAGTTGAAGCATCAACTAGGAATACGAAGGTATATAAAGAATTGTCTGGAGGTGAAATGTGTTTGTTACAAAGTGAAGTTGATAAGATCGAACTCATGACTCAAGCAATGATGGATAATGATGTATGTAGAGACCTTATAAAACCTGTATTAGCAGAAGTAGAATATGAAGAGCCACGTGTTGGCGAACTATTCGGTAATATGTGGAAGGGTAAAGCAGATGTTATTAACCATGGGGAAGAGCTTGTGATAGATCTTAAAACTACCTCTGATATAGATAAGTTTAGGTGGTCAGCATCTAAATACAACTACGATAGTCAAGCATATATTTATAGTAAGTTATTCGGTTACGAGATGATATTTATAGTCATTGACAAGAATACTAACAGGATAGGTATATATGATTGCTCGCCAGAGTTTTATAAACGAGGTGAGGAGAAAGTTAGGCAGGCTAGTGCTGCATATGATTTGTTCTACAAATCTGAAGACTATGACTTTAAACAGTATCTACATAATGAAACACTTTAATACAAACTAAATACGACTACTAACGGATAATATCAATGATTAAATCAATAATTAATTACTTAAAACCAAAAACCATGGCAAGAAGAAAAATGAAAATGTGTACAATTTCTGGAAGAAAATTTACAGCAAACACTAAAAACTTTTATGTAAATCATAACACTTCTGATGGGTTACATCCATATCATAAAAGCTTCGATAATTTCCGTCGGACTACTGGAGCTACAGTATCGCAAGTTCGACAATTAGTTAACTTAATAAACGGATAAGTATGGCAAGTATTATTAAAACAAGTATCAACTTAAACGAGATACCAAAAGACAAAATCTTTAAAGGTAAGAAAGGGCAGTATCTGCCAATAACAATTACCCTTAACGATGAGGTTGATCAATTCGGTAATCAAGGACCAGTGTGTGTTGAACAGTCTAAAGAAGAACGCGATGCAAAAACGCCTAAAGTTTATTTAGGTAATTGCCGTGTAGTATGGACTAACGGCGATAACGTCGACACAGCACCACGTGATAATGCACCTCAGCAAGCTACCCCACAGCCTGCTACAATGGATGATGACTTACCATTTTAATAAGACTTGATGGAGACAGTAGAGATCAATGGATTTTTGATTGACGAGTTCAATCAACATAGCTTGGAAGAAGGAAAAACGCAGGGGACTTGTCCCCTGTGTTCGTCTTCTAGGAAACCTGAGAATAGGAAAGCTAAATGTGCTTCTTATGATTGGGAACGTGGTCTCGGTACCTGTCATAACTGCGACACTAGTTTTCAGTTACATACATACAAACGTAAAGGTGAATCAACACGTGAATATGTGAAACCAGAAACGGAGGGCTACGTTGTATCAGAAAAGATTACAAAGTGGTTCGATGAACGAGGTATATCTGAGCAAACCCTTATCGATCTTAAAGTTCGTGAAGGTAAAGAGTTCATGCCTCAAACTGGTAAACTTGAAAATGCTATACAGTTTAATTATTATATGGGTATGGATCTCATTAATATTAAGTATAGAGACGGTCGTAAGAATTTTAAGTTATACAAAGGTGCAGAGAAGATATTCTACAATATCAACAGTGTTGTAGGATATGACTGGTGTGTTATCGTTGAGGGTGAGATGGATGTATTAGCATTCCATGAAGCTGGTGTTAAAAATGTAATATCAGTACCAAACGGTGCAACACTTAACAGTAACAATTTAGATTATCTAGATAACTGTATTGATTACTTAGATGGTAAAGAGAAAATTATATTAGCAGTTGACGCAGATGAGCCTGGTCAAGCATTAAAACACGAGTTTATTCGTAGGCTCGGTGCTGAAGTTTGCTACCTAGTAGACTTTGGTAATGTTAAAGATGCTAATGATTTCCTACTACATTATGGTCCAGAAGAACTAAGAAACGTTATTACATATGCGTCTCAAGTTCCTCTTGAAGGTGTATCTACATTACGTGATGTTGAAGGTGAGTTGTTAGACTTTGTTCATAATGGTTTTAAACCTGGCTTTCAAGTTGGTTTAGAAAACTTTGATAAAATATTCTCTACGTATACTTCCCAGTTTATAACTGTAACGGGTATACCATCATCTGGTAAGTCGGACTTTGTAGATCAGATGTGTATAGGTTATAATAAAAACTACGGTTGGAAAACAGCTTATGCGTCTCCTGAGAATAAACCTAACTATTTACATGCGCATAAATTAATGCGTAAGACTTGGGAAGGTATGCCTACGAAAGCTGATGTCGGTACTAGTAAATGGAATCAGGTTACTGATCATGTTAACGACAACTATTTCTTTATAGATATGGATAGGTACACACTAGATGAAGTTTTAACTAAAGGCGGTGAACTAGTTAAACGTAAAGGTATTAAATGCCTTGTTATCGATCCATATAATAAAGTTAGAGATACAAACTGTAAAACAGAAGATGTTAACAGGTACACTATGGAGTATTTAACTAAGATAGAAGTATTTGCTAAGAAGTTTGATGTATTAGTTATTGTAGTAGCTCATCCTACTAAGATGTACAAAGACAAGGACGGTAAGATTGAAGAACCTACTATGTACAATATCAAAGGTGGTGGTGAATGGTACGATGCTAGTTATCATGGACTACTTATTCATAGAGACTATGAAGCTAAGACTGTAAAAGCAAAAGTGCTAAAGGTTAAGTTTCAGAATCTAGGTGAGAATGGTGCTGAAGCACATTTCAACTGGGAACCTAAGTCTGGAAGTTACATACCTTTAGCTACTGATACTATGCAAGACGAGCCAATGCCCTGGGAGAAATAATGTTTAAGAAGAAGAAAGCACCCTCCCGAAAAGCACCATTTTTACACCCATCTAAAGAGCAGTATACTGCTTGGGCTTGGTGTGTAAATAATAATATAAGTATATGTGTATTACCCGACTGGAGTAATTCTGGTAAGTGGTTAGTTGAAATAACCATGAACGAAAAGGTTACGGTAGATCCTAATACTTATAACGGTGTAGAGGCTTTAACTAAGATGTACGAATACTGTAAATACTATAAAGACAAATATGAAAATACACTTTGAAAATGCAAATGAAGCTTACGAATACTACCATGATCGTATATTACAACATGGCATATCATTTGGTGATACAAAAGCCCTATTCAATATAGGGTTTTATTTAACGAACCCATCCCTAAGGCAGATAACAAACCCTGAGCGTAAATGGAGTTTTGATTACGCTGAAGCTGAATGGCAATGGTATTTATCTGGCGACCCCAATATAAGCAAGTTAGGTGAGATATATGGTAAAGTACCAGCTATATGGGAACGTATGGCAGATCAAAATGGTTATGTTAACTCTAACTATGGTCATCAGTGGATGCGTCATGCACAGCTTGGTAATGTTATTAATATTCTTAGAGACAAGATGGAAACAAGACAAGCTGCTATAAGTATATACGATGGTAAAGAGATACATAAATACGAGAATGACACACCATGTACATATGCAATACAGTTCACTATAATTGGTGGTAAGCTATGTATGTCAGTATATATGCGATCTAACGATTTGTGGTATGGCTTTTGTAATGATCAATACCAGTTTTCGCAACTACAAGAGTTGGTTGCATCAATGCTAGGTATTGAGATAGGTTGGTACTATCACCATGCGCACAACTTACATTTATATAACGATAAGATATGAAATATAAATTATACCACATACCCGGTAAGAAGATCGGTGTAACTCTCGACCCTAAACATAGGGTGGAGACTCAGCAGGGTTACGGTCCTGGTGAGTATGAAATACTAGAAGAATCTAACGATATAGATTATATATCGCATCGTGAGATTGAACTACAGAGAAGTCACGGTTATCGTGTAGACGAAACCCTTTATAAACAATTAAACCCTAATAAAGATCATATGAGAATAAATATAACAGAGCAGACTACAACATTTCCAGTACCTTTAAACAAGTTAAAAGGTCGACTTATGGATAATATAGGTATGGTTATACAAACTGGCTTTAATCGCCATGAGTTAGACACTGATTTAGTAGACTGGATAATGAAACACGCTGTTACATCTCAGTTTAACGAAGATCGTTGCTATGTATATAACAAAGCAATGTCCAACTTTAGATCAGCTACATTAGATAATACACACCATAATGGTGCTACATATATAGCGGCTGATATGTTTACTAAGATTAGACGTTGGGCATACGAACGTGGTATATACGATCATGGTGATTCTAAAACGCAGTATGTTAAGTTAATGGAAGAAGCTGGTGAATTAGCTGAAGCATTACTTAAGAACGATAAACCAGAGATTATAGATGCAATTGGTGATATGGTTGTTGTATTAACTAATCTAGCTAAATTAGAAAAGTTAGATATAGAAGATTGTATAGAGAACGCTTATGAAACTATATCAAAGAGAACAGGTAAAATGATGAATGGAACTTTTGTAAAAAACACATTATAAATGAGCAGTAGAGAAATTATGGATTCTAAAAACGGGGTATCAACTAGAAGTATGCAGTTTAGAGACCCTATAGTAGAGAATGTTTGCGATAAATTCTTACGTCGATCAGACATGGGTTATGAAAAGTATGGTCGTACATTACACAACGAACGTACCGGTAAACATAAAGACTTACTAGGTTATCTAAATGATATACAAGAAGAACTAATGGACGCGATACTTTATATTCAAACGGCTCGTGAAGAGATGATGGAGCAAATGCAAAATCAACGTATGAATGTGATAGGGCAGAATGGAAATGACGGAGAGCATTATGAAAACACGCCGGACTCGGACTACTAAAAATAGAGGCCCGGTAAGATCAAAGAAGGTGACCTATGATGGGATCACCTTCGCCTCCGGGCTTGAAAAGTATATGTATAAAGCTCTTAAAGAAGCTAAAGTTAAAGCCAAGTACGAAGGAGAGACTTTTGTTTTACTAGATGGTTTTTATTTTGAAAACGAAGTATACGAAAGACAATCCAATGGAAAGGGTGAATTAGTTAACAGAGGTTGTAAACGTATACTACCTATTAAATACACTCCTGATTTTATTGGTACAGATTTCATAATAGAAACAAAAGGTAGGGCAAACGAAAGTTTCCCTATGCGGTGGAAATTATTCAAGAGATTAGTTATGAATCAATTTCCTAATGTAACCTTATACAAGCCACAAAATCAGAAAGAGTGTGATAAAGTAATTGAAATAATTTTAGAAAAAAGAAAAAGCAAATGATAACAGGTTGGGAAATAAGTTTAGGATTATATCCAGGTGTACTACTTGGGTTTAGATCGTACATAGAAAAAAGTATAGAGAATCACGTTTTATATATACCGTTTATAGATATATGTTTAACTATAGAACGTGAATTTGATGAAGAGTAATATATTTGAGAAAAGGGTTAACATACTACCGTATCAATACCCACAGCTACTAGACTATAAGGATGCCATTCGGCATTCTTATTGGATAGATACTGAGTTTAATTTTACCGATGATATACAAGACTTCAAGGTAAACATTAGTGATAAAGAGAGAGATATAATCAAGAAGACTATGTTATCGATAGCTCAAATAGAGGTAAGTGTTAAAACTTTCTGGGCTGATATGTACAAGCGAATGCCTATAACTGAAATTGGTGATGTAGGTATGACGTTTGCTGAGTCTGAGGTAAGACATAAAGATGCATATGCTAGACTGCTACGTATTCTTGGTCTTGAGAAAGAGTTTGAAACTGTAGTGGGAGTACCAGCAATTGATAAACGAATAAAGTATCTGACTAAATACTTGGATGGCACACGATCTAAAGATAATAAGATGTATACTAAATCAGTATTATTATTTTCATTATTTATAGAGCACGTTAGTCTGTTTAGTCAATTCCTAATAATGATGTCTTTCAACAAGAACAATAACGTACTCAAAGGCATATCCAATGTCGTTGAAGCAACATCTAAAGAGGAAGAGATACACGGTAATTTCGGAGTTGAGATTATCAACATCATCAAGAAAGAAAACCCTGAGTGGTTCGATGATGAGTTTCAAGAGTTAATTAATTCAGCGTGCTTAAAGGCTTATAAAGCTGAGTGTGGAGTTTTAGACTGGATATTCGAAACTGGTGAATTAGACTTCTTAACTAAAGAAACGATACAAGAATTCATCAAGAACAGATTTAATAATTCACTAAACAAAATAGGGTATGAGTCTATATTCGAAATCGAGGAAGGGCTCCTCGCTAGTACCAAATGGTTTGATGTTGAAATTACAGCTACAAAAGAAGGTGATTTCTTCTATAAAAAATCAATTGATTACAATAAGAAAAGTAAAAGTATAACTGTAGATGATTTGTTTTAATGGAGTATAAAAAATATTATTGGCTCAATAAAGAGTCTAGGTTGTTTCTGTCTAGAGGTTATATTACAGAAACACCCGAACAAAGAATAAAGGATATAGCTAACACAGCGGAAAAGTATTTAAAGATCGAAGGCTTTGCTCAGAAATTTGAAGACTACATGGCAAGGGGTTTTTACTCCTTGTCCACCCCGGTGTGGATAAACTTCGGTAAAAATAAAGGTCTACCGATTAGTTGTTATGGTTCGAACATCGATGATAACCTAGATTCAATTTTAAATGCGTCTAGGGAGATCGGTATGATGTCGAAATACGGAGGAGGAACATCAGCATACCTCGGGAATATAAGACCACGAGGAACGTCGATTTCAACTGGTGGTAAAGCTGACGGTCCGGTACATTATGCACGTATGTATGATACCACTGTCGATGTCTGTAAACAAGCTGAAGCTAGGCGTGGAGCTTGTGCTGTATACTTGCCTATAGAGCATGATGATGTAAACGAGTTTCTAGATATTGGTACTGAAGGTAATCCTATTCAGAATTTGCAGTACGGTATTACTATTACTGATGACTGGATGAAGAGTATGATAAGTGGCGCTAAACGTAAACGCGAGACTTGGGCTAAAGTTATACAAAGAAGATCTGAGTTTGGTTTTCCTTATATAATGTTTAAAGATAACTCCAACAATAATACACCTTACAAAGAGTTAGGTTTGAATATTACAGCATCAAACTTATGCTCTGAAATTCAATTGCCAACCGACAGTTATAACTCATTTGTTTGTTGCTTAGGTTCGATTAACTTGTTACACTGGGAAGAGATAAAACATACTGACGCTATAGAAACGTACGCACATTTCTTGAATGCGGTAATGGATGAGTTTATAAATAAGTCTTCAATACTACCTGGTCTTGCTCGCGCACACAGATTTGCTGAGCAACACAGAGCAATTGGCATTGGTGTTATGGGTTATCATTCCTTATTACAATCTAAACTGTTAGAGTTTGATTCTCTGGCTTCAAAAGGTTTGAACAACGAAATATTCAAGACAATAAAACAACGATCAGAGGATGCATCTAAATGGCTACACGATTATAAAGGCTATAATAGTCTACGGGAAGGATTTGCTAACACAACTCTTATGGCTATTGCACCAACAAAATCTAGTTCCTTTATTCATGGTGCTGTCAGTATGGGGATCGAGCCTATTAAATCTAATTACTTTATTAAAGATTTGGCTAAAACGAAAACTGTCTACAAAAACCCGTTCTTAGAAGCTGAATTAGAAGAGTATGATTTGAATACTGAAGAAGTTTGGGAAGGGATATTAAAGAAGGATGGGTCAGTGCAACATTTAGATTTCCCTACTAAAGAAGTGTTTAAGTCTTTTGTGGAAATAGCACCAAAGGAATTAGTGTTACAGGCCGCACAACGACAAAAGTACATAGATCAATCACAGAGTTTAAACCTTATGATTGATCCTAGTATACCTGCGAAGGATATTAATCAATTATATATTTATGCTTGGAAAGAGGGCGTGAAAACTTTGTACTATCAATTCAGTCAAAGTTCAGCTCAAGCATTCAGTAGAAATATATTAGAATGCTCTTCATGTGAAGGTTAAACGGCTACCACAAAAACGGTAACCATTATAAGTATATATAGTATCTTGCTTATCTCAATTCTCATAACAGTATAATTACTTTAGTATATAAAGAATTACTTATTATGATATTAAGATATTGTTAAGAAATTGTAAGGGGATAGCTAAATAGTTATCCCCTTTTTATTATGATCTACTAAAGTATGCGTACTCTAACACACACGCTGAACCTGTGGCTTTAGCTTTTAAACCTGTAGCACCTTTTAATGGTATAAACAGAAATTCACCTGGGTTTAAATCCGCGAAAGCTGTGCCACCGTGTACTGACACTGTAACCACATTAGTTCCATCCGTATTCTTTAAGTAAACATAAGTTATAGCTGATTGAGAAGTTGTTAAATCAGCTGATATTTCTTGTATATCAGTTCCTACTGAAATCCTTGAAACACCTGAAAAAGGTGTTGTACAGCCTAGTGAATCATCTACTGATAAATTTACAGAAGATCCAAAGTGTGCTGCTGTTCCTGATAATGTTAATCTAGGTGTTAATGTTGCCATGTTTTTTTATTTAATAACCTGTTAATAATTTTAATACGTCGTCTATTGCTTTATGTCTATGATTGTCTTCTAATACAACTTTATACACATATTTACTTTGTTCCATTTTAGCTATATCATCTATAGCAGAATTGAATGAATCTTTGAGGTCCACTTGTTGGTTGTCCCCACAGAATATCATTACAGAGTTTTTACCTAATCTACCTAATGCCATGCGTAATTGTGCTTTAGTAAGATTTTGAAATTCATCTACTATAACTACAGCACTATCAAATGTTCTACCTCTAAAATGAGTTAGCGAAACTAACTCTACTTCTTCTGAGTCTAACATCGTTTTAATCTTCTCAGGTTTGTTATAAACCTTTCTCATGTTAGACATAATAGGTACGAGCCAAGGTTCTAACTTCTCTTTCTCTGTACCAGGTAGAAAACCATTATCCTCTGTTGAGACTGTTGGTCTAGTAATAACTATTTTATTGTACTGTCTTTTGAAGTACATATCTAACCCGATCTGAACCGCTAGTAACGTTTTACCACTACCGGCTTTACCAACAACAAAGTTGTAAGCGTGTTTTATTATTTGTTCCTTAGCTCTCTTCTGTTCTTCAGATAAAGTTATATTAAATTTAATATTACCTTTCGGTGGTTTTTTATTTTTATTTTCCATAAAATATAATTATACATCAGCTATTTTATATGCTGTATCTCCATCGTTATCTTTGTAAGCTTCAAGTACTTGCTTCCTGTTATTCTTTTCTTTTAAAGATATATGTATCCAAGCGAAGTCGAACTCGTTAATCATTTGATCAAACTCTATCCCTTCTTTTATAACCCAGTCGTAGATTTCTTTATTACACATTTCACCCTTTTTCCAGAATTGTAGATCCAACGCCTGACCTTTACAGTGTTGGCTCTTAGTAGATCCGCCAATGGCACGATTAAGTGACGGGGAGCGGTAACCACTACTAATCCTAATAGGACCAAGAGCGTCACGCATAGGCTGTATAAGATCTCTAATAAGGATTTGCATATTATTAAGGTGTTCTTGATTCGGCGCATTGTCTATTCCTAATCTTTTAGCTGTGTTACTTTTTACTATTTCTGATAATGTAAAGTTTCTACTTAATCTCATGTATCTATTCTTATTGTTAGTTTAGGTGTCGTACCAGTGTTATTGATCTTTAAATCATGTGTAAATACGTTCATAGAGAATGAATCATCTAATATTAAACTAACGCCGGGAGGTATAATAACTAAACCACTGATGTAATAATCATCATAAGTTACACCATCAACCGTTTTACCGTCTAGTAATACCTCTATTCTAGCCTCATTAGTACTATAATTAGTTATCAAAATCTTATTTACTTTAAACACATGTGTGCCAATGATGCTATTAGCACTGTTAGTAACATAATCAGTTTCTGATAATAACTTTATATTTGAGGCTTCAAGTTTAATAAGTTTTGCCATATCACTGTTTTATACTCCTATTACTTTTTCTATACTTGCTGTTGCCACTCCGTTTACTTTACCTATATTTCCAGTTACCACACCTACAACGTTGTTTGCGTAACCTGAAGGTGCAGCAGTATAGTCAATAGTGACGAATAACTCCTTCGCGGTTATGCCTTGTGTGTTTGGTGCTATCTTAACGCTGCAATTGTTTATGTATGTAAACGTTAAAGCAGAAGAACCATCTTGTTGTGTAGTTCTAGCTGTAGTTGTTTGAGTGGTTGTACCAGATCCAAAACTTTCAGACTCTGCCGCAAACTCCCCATCAGAGGAATGAATTAACGACATTTGGACAGAAGACGCTCCTGACCTACCTGGTGCACCAGTTAAAGATATAGTGAAATTATTTATTGTTGCTCCACTTAGTGAACCACTTAGATCACTTAACGTACCTGTGAAATTACACGTTACGTTATTTTGTGCTACACTAGTACTAGTATTATTATCACCTATAATAGTATGAACATTTGAAGATGCCCATCCTGTTTGTGCTGTTGTTGAGTCTGGTCTTAATACTACTGTTGGCATACTACGCTATTTCTACCCAAGTGTTATCAGGATTAAAATACATTATACCATGGTCATCACTTAGGCAATAACCAACCACCCTTACAAAATCACCACTTCCACTTGGTGCAACATGGGTCATACCTCCAGCAACAGTTTTAACATAGACAGGGTTTCCAACATCGCCTAAATCATAATCCATAGTTATTATACCTCTAATAAGCATACCATTTATATCTGGGTCTGTTCCTAAAGCTATAGCTAGCATTCCCATAGCATCTCTATCTGCGTCATCTCCTGTTGCTGCACCACTAGCATGCGCCTGACCCCAAGACCCATCTTCTTTTAAGTAACAAAGGTCTCCTTGAGTTGTGCTTCCGCTTCCAAAATAAAGCACGTCCCCTTCTACTTCAAAATGAGCTGAAGAGTCTGTTCTAACAAACTTTCTTCTAGGTGAAGAAAACTCTGTTGTTACAGTTAAACCTCCTGTTATAGTTTTATTACCAGATGTTAAAGCATCTGCTGTCGCAGCATTACCTGTACAAGAAGCAGATGAACCCGTAGTATTTTGGTTCAGCGTGGGTATATTAGTAGAGTTTACAGTTCCAGCGCTAGCCGCCGTCCAGTCTATGTGTTTATTACCACTAGAGTTGGCTAACGAATCGTGATCTATAGTCCCTTGTGTGGCGACTTGAATAACACCGCTGTTGTTTGCGAACAAGGTACTACCCATAGTGAGTGTGCCAGTTAAAGTAGTTGATGAGGTAGAACCATACCCTATATTTACATCGACTTCATTGTCAGTACTATGACCTATTAATTCCAAACCTGTTCTTAAAGCACTTAAATTTCCATCACTTGCCGCGACACGAAATTCAAACTTACCAGCCTCATCTGTATCTAATGCGGTGTTAACCCTACCACTAATTCTACAAAAATCTACTTGCTCTTGAGCTGAGTTATCACCTGTGAAAGTTACATGACCTATACCATCACTATCTGCCCCGGGTCCACCCTTGTCTGATACAAAGTTAAAGTAGCTACCTTTATTATCGTTTGTAGTACTCTTTAGAACAAATTCTGGCTTCATACTTGTAGAAGATGAAACAGTTGCAGTATCACCTTCGAACTTAAAGTTAGCTTCAGACGTCACAGTACCATCACCATCATCAGTTAATAATTGATTAGCGGCACCATTCACCCCAGCTCCATGTAAGTCTGTTACACCAGTATCGCTTTCCTTAACTAACTTATTGTTAGAATCTAAACCTAAGTTTTTACCTGAAGCTATAGTACCATCAGGCACAGCTTCAAAATAAACGTCACCGCGAAACCTAGATATAAAATCCCATATATGTTGACCTATCCATTTCATACTCTGCATTGTAAGCTAGCCTCACTAATATCTTTCTGTAAAACAATGTACTCACCAATTAATAAAAATAAAAAAGCACAAACACTAAACAACATCTTTAAACTAACGCTAAATGTAGTGTCTTGTATTTCTTTACTCATTTTTCTTTTATTTGATTAGAGGCTAATAACAATTCTATCGCGTGTAATCTAGCTGATATTTCAACTAGTGTGGTTTTTAAGTCTGTGTCGGACTTTTCTAGTTGATACACTCTAGATTTTAACTTAGTGTATTCGTTATTTAAATTAATCCACAAACCTAATGCGGTAGCTAGAATTGCAGCCACACTTATAATTAATTCTACTACTCCTATTGGCATCATATTATTTTTTATTAGCAAATTTTTCTACACCTGACACACCAAACGAACCAAGTACAACCCATACAAAAGAATCGTACACAAACTCGTTTATTATTAAGTCTGTTCCTACCCATCCAGTAACAAGATCAGCAACCATTATAAGGCACATTATAGCAAACGCTATAAACCCTACTATAGCTTTCTCGTTCCAGCTATTATCGTTTTTAAATATTTCCATTACGAAACTTTAACTGTACCTCTATCGTTCCAAAGTTTACCCGTAGATCTAGGATCAGAAGTAGGTAAGCTAGCAATACTATTAGAATCTAAAGTAACAGCATCATCACTACTATTCTGAACTGACTTCACTAATATATGCATAAAAGCTCTAAGTTTGTCAGCCGTTATACTTTTGTTACCGTCTTGAAAAAGATCTTCTATCATATCTAATAGTTCTGCTCTTTCTCTTTTTTCGTCAGAAGAAACAGTTATCTTAGTGTCTGTATTTGTACTAACTAGAGCTTTGTATCTAGTCTTCCTTGTTGAATCTGTGTAATCACCTTTTGCCATTTTATTTATTTATTTATATGAAACTTGAATCAAAATCATCTGACCAGTTAGATACTGTATTGTTTTTATGTTGAGATTTTGTTGCTTTATAATTCTTTTTTATTTCACTCAATTCTAATGGTCTGTTGTACCATTTCACATCATCCACGATAGAAGAAGATCTGTAACCTGTATTTAATTCGTAATTATCACCAATATGCAAATCGCGAGTTTCATCAACAGTTCCATCCGGTGTAACACTACTTATTAAATTTTCGTTAATATATAATTTAAGACTAGTATCTAATGCGTAAGTAACAGTCACATACAGCCAATCATTTTCAACTATAGCTTCTGTGGTGTGTACTTGATACCTATTCACATCAGTGTTAATACTTGCATATACTCTTGGATAAAGACCGTCTGGTTTAAATATAGTTGTACCAAAACCTTTGTCTGATGCGTGATTATTAACTGCAGTCCCCTTAGTAACTAACCATTGTCGTGTATTTACATCTCTACAATTAACCCAAAAACTAGTACTAAAACCACTAGACATATTAAAGTCATTATCATCATCAACAGTAACGTAGCTATCTCCGTCAAAGTTTAAACCTTTCTGTCTAACCTTATTCATAGGTAAACCGAAAGTATCCTTCTTAAAGTAAGGAACCTCTTGAAGCTGTATTGTTGTTGGCGAACCATTGACAGTACCATCATTTCCGTATGGTGATAGATCAACCCAAGTGTCAACACCGTTATTTCTCCAGTAACCGTTCAACTGTACTTCTCTTAATGAAAGGTTATCTATCGAAAACTCAGAAGCATTAACACCATACATGTAAACTTGAATATCATCACCTAGTGCTACAACTCTATAATTGTATACACCATTTTCACTAAAGTTGTCAAGATTATCACTAGTTCCTGCAATATTAAACTGGTTAAAACCAAATTGAAAAGCACCTTTGACGTAGTCGCTAATCTCAAAGGTTAAATCATATATCTTACCTTGTGTGACGCTTAGTACTTGTCTGAGTGCGGTATCAGTAGCGTTTACAGAGGCTTTACCACCACTAACAGTCCATCCTGTATTAGGGCTCCATTTGTTAGCGTCATCAAACCCTCCGTCGTTAACTATCTCACTACCTAAGAAAGCACTATGGTCTCTACAATCTAAAGCCATACCAGCGTTGAATATCTCTTGGACTTCGGTCACGGATAACACCTTCTTAAATACAGAGATCTCATCTCCAAATCCATCAAAGTCTTTCATGAATCTCAAAGTGTCATCACAGGTTGTGTCAACACCATCAGCATCACTAATATCCTTTTCGTCAACTAGCACTCCGTCTAAGTAAAGCTTAAAACCTGTTGATGTAGATTTATCTATAGTTGCAACCACGTGATACAATTGTCCTACGTCAAGAGTTGGGGTTGGAATATTTACAGACGAACCCCAATCAAACAAAGCTTGCATGGTACCATTAGCCATCATCCTAAACTCAAAACCTTCTTCGGGGGAAGTATTATTTCTTAAATCAAACAGGTTTTTGTAATCTTCAAATGTGTTAACAGAGAACCAGCATGAGACTGTAAAGCCATCATCTAAGACATCATTAAGACCTGTCCCACAATCAACGTATTCATCAGCCGCACCATCGAACAATGCTTTCTTAGAATAAGATGACATAGCATATTGTGGGATATATGGTTGAGCTGTTTTCCAGTTATCAGAAACCCAAGAAGCTTGGATATGGGAATTAGATAGGGATATTTCCTGCAACTTCAACGTTGTTATTGTAGTTGTTCCAGCACTATTATTTTTTAAATAAGTTTGGACGTGAGTAGCTTTAAAAACAAAAGTAGAAGAGAACTCTCCATCCGAGGAAATAGTGTGGTAAACATCGCTGTTACTCGCGTTCCTAAATTCAAGACCATTTCCAGACGAAGTACTAACAGTACCTGCGATGGTAACTTTATAAGTGGAACCAACAGTAACATTACTCTTATAAATACCACTAGCCTGATATGTAGTAAAAGTGTTAGCATCATCTGCCTTTGTATCATCAAGTATTTGCCACTCATTTTTAAAGTGGTAATCTTTAGTTAAATCCTCTCCTAAAACTGGGGCTGCGTTATACACTCTATCTCCAGCACCTTCGTTTAATCTATATAAAGCTTTACAGTCTGTTGTTTCAATACTACTGTTAGAATTATCAAATACATCTTTATCAGGGTTATTGTAGTCATAAGTAACATCTGAAGCTGTCCAAGCTTTATCGTAGATTTGGAAGTCTGACAACTTGCCATACCAAATGCTACTAGCAACATCACCCTGAGAGCCAATGTACACGCCATTATCATCTAGAGTAAAACTACTCGTAGCCGTCTTACTGAAAACAAATTCACCATTAAGATATACACTACAAGTTAAACCATCAACTACCGCTACAGCTCTATACCAAGTGTCATTTGCTACTGAAGGTAGAGCCCCGGATGTTACGTCATCCCCCCATTCAGAATCGTTCCAACCTAAGTCTAATTTAGCACTCTTAGTAGCAAGGTAGAACCAATCGGCAGTAATCGCTGTTCCAAATATAAAACCTCCGTAACCAACATCCTCAGAATTAAACCACACAGCAAAAGTTGCCTTAGTGCTAACACTTATAGCTTCAGATTTCCAATAATCTATATCTATGTAGTCATTAGCTTGAGCAAAATGAAGTGCTTTACCAGAATATAAAACACCGTCGTTTGTATTAGGAGAAAAGTCTTTAACCCCCCCTAAAGGAGCTTGAGTCTCGTCAGCTTTATACCAAGCTTGTAGACCTCTACGAACGACATTAGCAACTTTGCTACCTGCCGTAACCATGTTACCAATACCTAGCATTTAGTCTCCTATATAAGCTATTACTTTCCCATCAGCTAAGTTTACAGATGTCCATCTACCGTAAACAGTAAGTCCAGCTTGAAATGAAACTGTATTAGGTATTGCATCACCACCGTTTGAACTGTAGGAAGCTGATGTACCTATATACTCTAAACCAGAACCAGCCGTATCATTATCAGCTGTTAACCCTTGAAACTTAGCGTCTTCAAGTATAGTTATAGCTACAAATACTTTTCCAGCCGGCGGTGTCGCTTCATTAGTGTCAGCTAGATACAATGATCCTAATTGACCAAATGAATATGCTGTTTGAGTGTTATTGATTCCCATAATTTTATTTGTTAATTATTCATACTTATAATATTACATGCTACGTAAACAGTTTACTGGTGTGCGTAACATCTTTTGTTTTTCCTTTCCGTTATGTTCTTACACCGAGGACCTTTACCGCCTCTAGTATTTGCTTTACATCTATATTCTTTTTTACCGTCACCATCTAAATCGTCTCCATCTTTCCTGTTTTTCTCTGCCTCAGCTCTCTTTCTTTTGTTCTCTTTCTTTTTATCTTCACTTTCAGCTTTCTTCTTACCCGCTCTCTCTTGCTTAACTTTAGCTTTAGCCTCCTCTAGCTCCTTGTCTTTAACATCTAAACTCCACTTATCCCAACCAGCTATTAAAGCTACTCGTTTCCAAGTCTCGTGGTTACTATTTATAGCTTCCTCTAAGTTCTGAGCTTTCCTAACAACTCTGGCTAAAGGAACGTTTGTTGTGGCTTCAACAAGGTTACCGATAACGTTTAGTATAGGATTATCTATATCTAACCCCATTTTTTCTGGCACATCTTTGTTATACTCATAACTATATATGGCAGACATTATTTTCCTAAGTTTACTACCTATAGGTGGGGATAATTGTACTGCTTCAATTGCTACTTTAGATAATTCTCTCTTACCGTAAGGCTTGTCTCTTTCTTCTAAATACTTCATGATAGTATTCTTAAGAGTGGAAGCCATAGCACCATACACGCCAGTACCTCTTAACAAAGTATCTAAAGCTCCATTAGCTACACGTGTTGTTTTAGTTTTAGTCTTTTCTTCATCTTCATCTCCACCGAACAATAAAAACGCTAAACCAGTTTGTAAGCTACCGAATATAACATTCTGCATAGCACCATAATATAATATCCTAGACACATGAGACTTCCAGTCACCCCTACCATTAACTAAATCTGATATTGCTTTCTTAGTTAGTCTAGTATATTGCATCGGAGTGTTTTGCCAAGCTAATACTAATCTACCTAACGTCCCAGCTTGTTGCTGAGATATAAGGTCAGGTCTAGAAGATTGTTGTGTTTCTTCTGCGATCTCTTGGAATTGATCGAAAGCTTTTGTTTCAGCCTCTTTCTGACTTAATCCTTCTTTAATATATTTGTTTATCTTATTTCTGTAATAAGTCGCGCCACCAGATGCTATAGCGAAACTATCCGCGATCTGTGTAGGTGTGAAACCTATCTGAAGCAAATATCTAACAGCGGCTTTGTATTTATCTTTCGCACCACTCTTAGCTACAGTATTACTTAGCTCCGATAAGTTTACATCAATAGACATACCAGACCTACGCTGTTTTAACATGTCTGAATTAAACAACGTTATAAAATCTTTCCAATATTGAGGTTGGTTAGCGAAAGCTTTAGCCGCTTGGAATATATTATTATCTCCCCAATCTATAAAGTTAACCGTGGATAGGGTTTGAAGCATCGCTGATCTAGTGTTAAAGAACATAACAGCACCAACAGACCCGTTGATCCAGTCCATAAAGCCATTTACTACTTTATCTTTTTTACCAGTAACTCTGTTACTACCAGTTTCCATACGGTATAACATATTCTCTAAAGCATCTCTAAAGTCTGTACCATAAACAGCCTCTATCTTATTCATGTTTTCAGGTGAAAATATAATGTCTACATTATCTTTCCATTCAGACAAGAACTCAGCTCTATTGGTCTGGCTAGATTGCCCAAATAAATCTGAAGCTATATTCCCAACAACCCAATTTTCGTCAGGTGTCACGTAACCGTCCTTAGCTCTAGATATTATACCTAAAGTATCAGCAAATGCTTTTGTTTTAGGATCGTTATTAACGTGGTCAGACAATAGTTCAATTTCGTTTTCTGATATACCTGGTATATCTATACCACTCTTGCTCCACAAGTAAACTCTTATCGCATCATTAACAGTGAAGTCAGTTCCAGACACGTTTTTATTGAGATTTTTGATAACCGTTGGCATCTCTTTTTTCAAAGTTTTAAACTCTTCAGAAGTTCTTTGCTTAGCAAAGTTCATATCTCTAATACCCTTAGCGAATGGATCTAATAAATGTTCTTTAAAGAAAGCCATGTCGGCATCACCTTGTTTACCCTTGCCCAGGAAGTTGTAAAGTAAACCTTTAAAATCCTCAGCTGATGGTGGAACGAAGAATTTCTTTAAAATACCACCATCTACCTTCTTACCTCTTAATCTAGCTTGAGCATCGGAGAACACTTTACCTATAGGTACACCAGAGCTTCTTTCAAGTATATTATTGAAGTTAGCCGCACCATCTTGACTGAACTTAAGTTTAGCTTGTACTACTTTAGATTTAATATCTAATTGATCTAGTACATCTTTAACAGCTTTAACGTTTGGCAAAGCATCATCAACAAAGTACATGTCGTTATAACCCTCAGCAAATTTCTGTAACATCCATTGACCCTTAGCTTCACCTTCACTCTTGCCTAAGCCAGTTATATTTCTCAAAGGTAAATCTACACCTTGTGTTTTCAACCACTGCTGTATAGGCCCAGCTGAAGCTTGTTGTCTAGCTGTAAGTATGAATACATTTTTATTACCGTACTTAGCTATTTGATTTTTTAGTTTCTGAAGTAGAGGACCTTCCTTTCCACCACGAACATTTGCAAAATCAGAGAAATCGAACTCATACCCAGCGGCTGCATATTCAGGACCTTCGATCGGCCATTCTTCAGACGTTATCTTAACCTGTTGTTTAGTAACTGGGTCTGTAGCGACAACGAAGTTTTCACCACCAATAATAAGTGTTTCGTCAAAGTCAAATGTAGACATACCTTTTGAGTTGGCATTATCAAATCTAACTTCACTAAACTTGTCTATTTTGCCAATAAAATTTCTTGGTAAAGGTTGATCTTGCTTTAGATTATCAGTGTTTATTTCAACAAAGTTTACGCCTAACTCTTTAAATCTTTTTTTATTCGCTTGAATAGATTTATAACTATTCTTCACAGCGGTATTAGTTAGAATTCTTTCAGGTCTAGCTTTATTTCTAGCTAAAGCAGTTTCTAAAGAAGAGTCAACAAATATAATTTGAACATCATATCCAGCTTGCTTGAACTCTCTAACAGATCTTTCTACACCAGCCTTTTGAGCTCCGGTACTATGTGTGACAATGCTCTTACCAGTTTCTCGTTGTTTTGCTTTAAGCTTATCAAGATCTGCACTAGAGTCATATTGTAAATTCCAAAATTTTTCCGACTGCTCTCTAGTGAACTCATTCATATCTTTTGGTAACCCGGCTTTTTTAATACCTTTTTCTAAAGCGATATCAGGATTCATTACTTCAAACCCTTGATCTTTTAAACCAAGTTTTTTAATTATAGTGGACTTACCAGATCCTGAAGCACCAACAACTAATATAGCTTTTCTATCTGGTACTATTCTTTGGATATTACCATCGGTGCTATTTCTAACGACTTCTCTAGCTTTTCTAGTGTTGTCTAAGTTCTTGATGTCAGCTTCATTAGCTATTAATCCAACTTCGCTTATAGCGTCTACATATTCAGATGCCTGCTCTCTAGTTATCTTACCGGTTAATATCTCTGATATTAAATTATTCTGTACATCGACTAATGCCCTAACTTTAGTCTTGCTCATACCTTTAGTATCTATACCTACCTTAAAGTATTCAGGTATAGTCATGTTCTTAGATGGTAAGAAATAGTTATTTAAGTTTATACCACCCTTAGCGTATCTTATCATCGACGCCATACCAAGGTCTAACCAAGGTAGTTTATCATCTAATATAGCGGGTACTACCTCTTCCCAGAATTCATTAGGCATTGAGTCAACTAAGCTTTCTCTAAGTATATTCCCATCCTTATCTTTAATAGCTTTTAGCATGTTATCATCAACTTGAGTTAATGACAACTGAACAAACGCTGCTTTAGCAACTTTCAATACATTATCTATAGGTGTTTGATTTATTGCTGCACTTAAAAACATTGTGCCGATATTGTTTTGGGGCATAGAATGCTCCTCCCTCATCTCAACATCATAATGCAACTTACCATCCTTATAGTACACACCGACTAGAGAAGCTGAAGTTCTAAATATGGCATCACCATTACTACTAGCGTTAGTAACAAATCTAGCAAAGAACCAAGCATCATCTGGATTATTCTTTAAATGTTTCTGCACGTCAGTAAACATTTTAGCTAGGAAGTCTATTTTTTGTTGTTCAAACTCGAAAAATTCTTTCCCACTTAACTCTTGCTTACCAACGATAAACTTAACCTCACCGTTCTTTTTAACTACTCTTTTAGGATCAAGTTTTTGTGTACTGTGAAATCTGAATCTCTTTAAGAAGTTTGGCAACTCGTACCTTCTCATCCCAGCTAGTTCGTCAAAAACATCCTTAACACCAAACATACTTTTCCCTCGCCCGTTAGACATACCAACTCTAAATAGAGTAGCATAGACAGGATCAAGATCAGCCATTGTTTTAATTATTCTAGATGTTTCTTCACCTAAAGTTTTATCTCTACCTACTTCTCTACCTATCTGTACTAGTGATTCAAAATTAATTAAAGTTACAGGTACTTCTCCTCTAGTTCTACTAACCTTAGTGCTGACTATTTTAGCTACCTTGCTCAATAATGGATCAGTTATACCAGCATCTTTAAGTATATGCCTAGACTCCATATTAGCATACTTCTTAAGTTCTCTAGAAACACTAACAGCATCTTCACTAAACATAACAGGTGACTTACCACTAGCCATTTGTTGTACAGTTGTGGCTTGAGTATCATCTTGCATTAGAACCTCTCTAATGGCTTGATTTGACATAGCCCTATCTAACTGTTTAGCTAAAGCTAAAACCCTCGAGGATGTGTTCCTATCGTCTCTCTGTGGCTTACCATCTATAATACCGAATACCTCTAAAAACTCTGTTCTAGTTATATTAGGTTTTTTAGATTGAGCAGTCAAACCAGCTTTGGTTTTCTCTCTCTTAGATTTTTTATTATAGAACTTATCTAATAAAACTTTTTGAACACCTGTCGCTGTACCATCTTCAGTCGCACCTTCAGGTAACATTGATTGTAGCATGTCAGCGTTCTTAGCTATAAACATCTGAGCGTTAGCTAACTCTGGTTTACTAAGATTAGCATTACTAGTTATTTTCTTGGAAGGTATACTCATTAACTCACCAACAGTCTCAGTAGCTATGTTAGGTGTTTTCTTATATGTAGTACCTGTAAGGTCGTTGTCTTTAACGTACTGCTTAGCTTTAGGTGCTATCTTATCTCTAACCTTTAATCTGTCAGCTAGAACAATACCTTTTCTTTTAGGACCAGATTGTTTAATACCTTCTTCAGTGGTAACGCTTTCAGCTTGTTTTGCTATACCTTCGTCAGTCATTGACTTGGTGGCAGTGTCTTGAACCCCTCTTTTAGCCATCACCTCTTTTGCTCTTTGAGGTAAGAACTGATTAATGTAGGCTGCAACGTTTTGATACTTGTGTTTTGCTGGATTAAAATCTTTAACTAATCCTAATACAGTTCTAGCTTTTGCTTTATCGGTACCGGGATCATATAGTATGTCAGCTATTATATCTTCTTTATTATCTAGTAAGTCATTTCTAATATCTTCTGTCTGTGCATTAGCTAAGGCTCTACTAAATATATTCTCAGCCATACCTCTATACTCCATAGCTATAACTCCAGAAATATCATCTTTCATTCTAGCCATCATCTTTAAATCAGCTTCAGTCTTTATTTCTTTATTTTGAATATCAAGTATGGGTTTATATAAATCTTGCACCCTCTCTGAAGCTTCAACGTCTATAGATTCTTTTGGCTCCACTGTGGTATCAGTATCTTCAGTCACACCAGCCGTTAATTCTCTACCTATTTTTATACCTTCTAACGATGCTTTTGTAAACGCTTTATTTCTACCAAACATGTTGCTCTTAGCATTCATATCAGTTATAAAGTTTAAAACATCTTCAGCCGTGTTAAGCTCTACGTTTTTCATACCTGACGCTTGTAGTATTCTACGTATAGGTGATTTAAGTTTAGCACCCAAGCTAGTATTGATCTTAATATCACCACTCTTCAAAGCATCCATTAACAAGGTTACTTTCTCCTCAGCTCTAACAGACTCAGGCTTATTAATATAAGCTGTTAATCTACTAGACATTTCAGATTGAGCTACAGCATCTGGATCTAAATCACTTAGTATATCATCAACAGCATTACCCAAAGCAATAGCAGCTCTAGGATTATCCGCTAAAGTATTCTTTAACAACTGATGCATCATCTCATGTTGTACTACGTTCGTAGCGCCTCTCTCGGCAGCAAACTCAGGGTTCACTAATATCATATCTGCATGTATAGCAGAAGCACCGTGGCTGTTATTAAACGTTTCCTCAGTTAAAGCCTTCACACTAGCCTTATCCTCTTGTAACTGCTTTATCTCTTCTTTGATCTTAGTTTTAGATTCTTCGTCAGCAGTTTTTAAATCTTCCTTCTTCTTCTTTATTTTCTTATCAACAGCTTCTACCTCAGCTTTCTTATAAGTCTTTAACTGTTCACTTATGTTTTCACTATCAATCTTTACAACACTTATAGGTTTACCAAACATCTTGGTAGCTTTTCTTTCAAGCTCCTTAGTATCTCTTTCTACTCTACCTAAGTTTTCACTTTTGTTAGCGTTAGCTATTGTTTGATTTTTTAAAGCTGTTAAGTTAGCTATCTGAGCGTTGTTATCTTTTACTTGAGACTCTATTTGTTCTGGAGTTAAACCAAATTCACCTCTAATGCTTTTGTTATTAGCTTTTAAAGCAGCTATAGTTACGTCTACATCTATTAAAGCTTGCTTCTCTTGCGGTGTCATTTTATCTATGTTAGAAACAGTCTCATCCATTAGCTGTGAATGTTGACCCACTAACATACCTATATCCGACTCTATAGCTTTTCTATTTTCTGGAGACAGTTCTACCTCACTAAGTATTCTACTTTTTTGTTGTATCTTTTCACTTATACTTTGTAACTCAGCTGTAGCATCTGTAGATTGAAAAGCTTTAGCTACATTCTTACCTATTAAAGGAGACTTGTATACGAGCCCACTCATAAATACACCACTAATGAAACTTTCGGTTGCACCTTCTAATAGTGATTTACTCTCATCTCCTAATATAAATCTATCAGTAGCATTGGAAGCTAATTGAGCTAAAACCTCTGTACCACCTTCCTCTATAGGGTCGTATAAATTCTCGTATAAACCTTTTCTAGTAAAAAAGTTTCGCTTCATAGTATTAGCAAAACCTCTCTTAGCTGCGGGGTTAGCTTTGAGTAGTGCTTTAACTTTATTGGCTTGACCAAGTGTAACCTTCTCAGATAGTCCCTCCGCTAAACCAGTTAGTATAGCAGTGGAATACTTTTGAGCAAATGTATAATTTTTCCCTGTATCTCTTTCCTCTCTATCTATATCCTTAAACTTCTGACCAGCAGAAGAAGCTCCTAATATAAAAAGACTCGCACCGCCAGTAGTAAACGTAACAGCTGTATTAGCTGCTTGAGACGTAACTAAATGACCAAACCACTCTCCAAGCTCCTCTCCATTACTAATATCTTTAAACTCTCCAGGTTTTTCTAAACCATTTAGTAAGTCTTCGTTAACTTTATCTATAGCGTCTATTCCTTCCCTAATAAGAGGAGTAGCTTTCATCATTCCCGATGCTACTGGACCCATTAGCGGTGCAATCCACTCTGGCATATCTAATTCTTTAGGTATTTCCAAAGCTTTCTGACCAACCTCTAATACTCCAGAACCTAATGTCATAGCACCAGAAGCTAGTTGACCACTCAAGTTAGCAGCCCAACCATAGTTCCTACCAACAGCATCTAAGTAACCAGTTAATTCCTCTTCCTTCTCAACTAGACCAGAACCTTCTTTCTGAGCGTTATCAAAACCTTTTAAGTTCTTGTCTCTAAAGTCTATTAATTCCTCGTATGTTAAACCACCACCACTATCATAGTCTGTATTTAATTTATCAAACTGCAACCTTAAACTAGCTAACTGCTTGTTAGCATCATCAACCTCTTCTTGAGTTTTATATTCCGCTGAGTTTATTTTATTCGCTTGAGCATTTATATCTCCTAGCTTTGTTTGAAGATTCTTTAAGTCATTGAATTTAGATTCTACACTCTCTAAGTTTGATATAAACTGTTTAGACCTCTTAACATTACTTTGAATCTCATTGTTTAGCTTCTTAGCGGACTCACTGGTTTCTTGTTCTAAATCTTTTTGATATGAACTTTTTTTAGAGCCAGCTGCTAATATCGAAAATGGATTCTCAACGGAAGATAACTCTTCCATTGCTTCTTCAAAGTTATCCTCAAACTCTTGTTGCTCTATGTTTTTAGATCTTGCTTTAAGCATTTCAGTGTTGATAGACTCTTGAGGAATGTTTTTAATAAAATCCTCGTACTTCTCCGTGCCGGGCTCTAGTTTTTCGCCTGTAGTAGAATAATGAGATCTAAGAATATTTCTAGTAGCTTCCTCTTTCAAGCTATTCAATTCTCTATTAGCTTCAACCTGCTTATTTCTAGCTTGTTGATACTCTGCGTTAGAACCAGAGAAAGCTCCCGCTGTGGAATACTTAGAGGTAAAAGCATTATGTTTTACTACATTTTTAGGAGGTAACTCTGCTTGAGAAATTTGATTTAATAAGTCTATCTGCCCTTGAGCTTCTGACTGTATCTCAAGTAGTCTCTCTTCTTTAGGTTTGAAAGCTCTAAATTTATCTAGAGTACTATCTACTGATTCCGAAGAAGTACCTTCCGAAGGTGATTCCGTATTTGTTGTTTGATTTACTTGAGGTGGATTTACCTCTTGAGTCTGTGCTGCAGTTTCCGATCCCGCAGTCGCACTTGTTGCAGGATCTTTCTGGTTTCCCTGATCTTGTGATACAGGTGATTTACCTTGAGATTTCATCGTTGATAAAAACTCTTCTTCTCTATGTGGAGCGACCTCATAAGGTTTACCATCCACTAAATAAACTTTGTTCATACTGTCTCGTTAGTTACCCGTTATTGTGCCCAATCTTGGTTGGGGTTCATTTGTTTTTCTTCTTGCTTTCCTTTCCAAGCCGTCTCTGCTAACCGCTGGAGTTCAACCTCAGATAACGTAGGTGACATCTGAGGTGGGTTATTTTGGTTGTAAACATCCACGTGAACTTTATGCTGCTTATCCCACCCCTGCTTGACAAACTGTGTGTAGTAATCGACTAACAGCTCATCTCTTTCGCTCTTCATATTGGGATCTTTAATAAAAGCATTTATTATAGATCTTTGATCATCTTCACTTAATCCATCACCTTTTAAGTCAACCATATTGTTATCGTCTCCAGCTGGTGGATCTATGCCTAAGCTCTCATAGCTTATAGCGCTTAAATAACCAGAATTAAGTAGATCATCTTTAAAAGATTTCTGTCTAACTAAAGGATCATGCATTAGTGATATTTGCTTACCGTTTTTAACCAAACGTCTAACGGCATTTTTAGTTTCATCAGCGTTAAACACGGATTGGTGATTACCTTTCTTTGCTTCTTTAGCTGATATTTCTTTTAATTCCATTATACCTTTAGCACTAGCTGCGTCGACTTGAAACTTACTAGACAACTGTTGAGCGTCATTAATTGACATCATAGTACCATCTTCATTTTTAAAACCGGCTTCAACACCTACCATGTTACCGTCTTTGTCAAGAACCTCTATAACACCTAAAGCATCGTCTCCATTGTGATTGCCAAGCATAGCTCTAGCTTCCTCATCGTCTTGCAAACCCAAAGAGTAACCTGCTGGATCAAAAGCCCCATCACTAAGATTCTGCTTAGACCATAGAGCTGCATTGGTTTTACGTTGTGCTTTGAACCCGTTAACTTGGTTGTTTAGTCTTTGTACATTATTTAAAGCTTCCGCTTGTTGACCTTTATCTCCGTTTAAGAATAATTGTTGCATTTGAGGGTGCTCCTCTAAAACGCTTCTTAGTTGCCTATGATTATTAGTTGATAGTTCTCCATTATCTCCTAGTATAGAATTAGCTTTGTCGTAAGTATTTTTATCCCAAGCTTTTTGCTTAGCTTGCCTTTCAGCTTTGATACCTTCTTCTCTTTGCTGCCACTCTAGCTCAGCTTGTTCTTTAGCTGCTTTTTTTCTTTCAGCTATATCGTTAACAGTTTCGTTTAGTGTATTCTGCAACTCCATGCTAGCTTTATCTCTAGCTTTCATTTGCTCACTATACCTAGTAACGTTATAAGCTCCTTTAATTAACTCTGGATAGTAAGCTCCCATTATATAATTCTTTTAAATTGTACATCTAAGTTAGAGTAGTCAACTGTTTCAAAGCCACTACCGTGAACGTGAGATGCTTGAGGAACTTCGTCAGACATAACACCTTGATAAACTCCTTCGCCAAACGATTTGTCTATATACTCGAAAGTATATATGTTTAAACCACTAGGTGAAGTACCTATTTTATTAATATTCTTTTTTAATCTTCTATCAGAGAATATACTACCTATACCACTAACCATGCCACTGATAGCACTACTCTGTTGTGCTTGACCTGCAGCAACCTGCTCTTGATAGCCAGCCATTTGTTGTTGAGACATACCCATCAAAGTAGCCGCCTGATCCATCTGCATTTGGCTAGACCACTGCTGACCCTGAGCTACCTGGCTCTGTATGTCCATACCTGCACCAGCTTCTGCCATAAGTGCTTGTCCTCCAAAACCCGCTTGCTGCATTTGTAAGTTGGTAGCCCCCTGAGCTTCTTGAGTTTGAAGTTGGTTTGCCATTTGAGCTTGTGCCATTTGTAAGTTTGAGCCCTCACCGGCTTGCGCCATTTGTAATTGACTACCTTGTTGAGCAGCCGCCATTTGTAGGCTAGCCGCTTGTTGAGCTTCTGCGCTTTGTAATCTACTAGCCTCACCCTTCTGCAATCCCTGTATTCTAGCAGCTTCTTGAGCTTTAGCTCTTTCGTTAGCAGACTCCTGTTGACCAATACTAGCAGAGGCTTGTTGTGAAGCTAGCTGACCCGATTGAGCCATTTGTTGTGCTAACGCTGCTACACCGCTGCCACCGGCTGATTGTTTCATGTTAGCCATTATGTTAGCCCTCTGTTGTTGACCTTGCTGCGCTTCGAATTGAGCTTGCTTTTGATCAACTGTTAAGTCTTCCATAGTATTCTCCATGCCTTCATACATATTCTTCTGGTTAGACATAGTATTAGTTAATCCAGCCATAGTATTCTCTAAACCAGCGTACTGATTTTGTAGACCACTCATAGTATTCTGCATGCCAGCATACTGGTTTTGTAAACCGGCATAGGGATTTTCCATACCAGAGTAGGTGTTCTGCATATTAGCAAAAGGGTTTGTAGTGTCTACATTTTGAAAATCTTGTTGTTGTTGATTGAATTGTGATTGAGCTTGGTTAAAACCAGATTGGGCTTGGTTTTCAGCACTCTGCCCACCGAAATAATTAACAGCTCCACCAATAAGAGCTGCACCACCTGCTATAGCAGCACCTACTCCAAAAGTTGCATGTTGAACTATTGGCTCAGTAGCAAGACTAATAACTTCTAATAAAAGCATATTATTCTATTTTTAAATTAATTTTTTTTAAAGTTTCTATCACATCTATACTAGGCGGAAGATCCTCATATTTTGAGCACACTACATCTTTAGTAACTTCTTCTATAGTAGTTTTGTCTGTAGCATGCACCGTTATGAATACACAGTTCTCGTGTACATATATTATTCTCTTTGTTCCAGGTTTTGTTATACCGTGGTATGGAGCTCTAATATGTTGTATACCTTTCTCTGTCAATACAGATATGTAACCAGTCATAACAAAAAACGGATGGTTTTTCATGTGGATTTTAGTAGTACATATTTGACCAGCAGGCATGTATATTCTCCTAACGTATTGACCGTCAGTGAATTCGTGAGTTAAAGGGTTTAACTTATCGAAGTCATCCCCAACCAAAGCACCGTTCTCTATCATAGTGTCTTCGACTTCAGTTATCTTATCCCTAAAATCTAACCTACTCTGTATCTCTAAGTCTAAACTCCAGTCTTCATTAAATTCATTTATAGGTTCTATACCTAGCTCGTTGACCATATAATCAAACTGCTCTCTAGGTTCCTTTACAATTAAATTGTTATCCTCCATTTAATTTCATTACATTTACTTGTTAATATAATCACAGTTATACTATCTTATTTACTGCTTTCATTAACCTCTAAGCCTATAGAAAATAGTTCAGAACTTCCATTAAATGAGTTATTAGTAAACTTAACCTCAGCGTAGTAACCTTTAATAGAAGATGTGTTCACAATGTTATTCTTCCCGAAAAAGAAAAAGCTAGCGCTAGCATCTGGCCAGCTTTGAAGAGGAGGTATTTCACATACTACCTCGTAGCCACCGCCAAGTCGTGTAGAAATATCTTTTATTCTACCTAACTTCGTTACAGAGTAACTTCCTACGGTAAACTCACTAGTGTTAGTTACTTCAGTATAATACATAGTGTCACCAACCTGTGCAGATGCGTTTATATTATCAAAAATTAAATGTAATGCTGGCATATACTTATTATGAATGGTTAAATATTTCAGTTAAATCTAAATTGTATGTTTGGCTTTGTTTACCAAATTTAACGTATCTTACTCTACCAGTAACTGTAGCGTAATTACTCTCTGTTCCAGACAACCCCCTACCTATATGTGCCGTTATTGAAGAGAAAACAACATGATCCTTATTGTCAACAACTTTAGGTGTTATAATAGAACTATTAAGCGTTTCAGAATCAATAATTACACTACCTATAGAGAGAGAGCTATGAGACTTTAATGAAGTTGTATTAGCGCTTAGAGTAAAAGTAGTAGGACTTGTTACTGACGTGATGAAAGCTCCGCTTGGTATACCATCACCGTACACTAGCATACCAGGTGTTATAACGTTTTCACCTGAATGTGTTATAGTACTGGCGTTGTTATTAAATGATATATTTTTAAGCTCAGCCACTGTGTTTATCCACCTTGGGTTTATAGAAAATACACCTGACTTTGTTACTCTTATTTCAAAATTAACACTCTTATCGCTTTGATTTATAAAAGTCATATCGTCTACCATAGAGAGAGCTGTACCTAAAGCCTTGTCACTACTAAAACCTAGCCTAGGCACGTCGCTAATATCGTAACCAGGGTCATAATTCCAATCTGACTCCTTAGTTATTGACATACTAATGTCAACTTTAGGATATTGAAAAATATCCATCTTGACATAACTGTTAGTGGAGTTAGAAGTTGCAGATCTATCACCTAGTCTACCCGCTGTACTTTTCATTACGGTAGAAACTTTAGTGTCTAGTTTGTTCACGGGTTTTACAGTAAGTTCAAAAGTCTTCCACCCAGAAGTGCGTGATATTGATTCTATATACGGTAATTTGAGCCTTGTCCTACCGTCTCGTCCGATAGCATATACGGTGTCACTGTCTAACTCAAACCCCTTAAACCAACCACCATTTAGTATAGTATTGTTTGGAGAGTCTGACATTGTTGACCTAGTATTACCACTGGCCTCAACTTCTATATTTTCAACCTCTCTCATTAAGACTTCGAACTCCGCGTTGGGATCACCCTTAACTTCGATGTAAGCATCGGAGTTTGAGCTTAACCCACCTGGTCCTATTATGTAACTACCACTATCACTAACATTACCTAAGTGAAGATTTACATCAGTTATCTCTAACCTATCTTTCTTACCGTTATTTCTAACGAGTGCATTGGTGAAATTTCTAGGAGGAACGTTTCCAAACGTTCTGAGGTAACCGTCACCAATCCAATATTCACCTAATGGCCAATCTTCGATTGGTTCAGTAGACCCTTCGCTGACCTGCCAAAAATGTTTCGATAGATAACCACCTAACTCTAGAATTTGTCGCCAGTTTAAGCGATTCCATTTGAACCTAGTAGATAAACCTAATACTCTGGAACTAAGCTTCATTCTTGGTATCCCCGAATTATCGCTAATTATAGGATTTATTGTACTTAAAGTGTGAGCACCGTCCGGGAATATAATTACGGGATTCGAAATATCTTCTATGATAAATTCCTCAAAGCTTGCCTGGTCAGCCCTATTACCGTCTTCCGTATAGTAAATATCAAACGATATAGTTCTATAGAAATTAGACAGAGCTTCGGTTGTAAACTGATAAGCTGCTATAGTATTAGGGTATAATTGTTCAATATCCTCGTCGTCGAATGCCTCACCCATTGCAGTGTATATGCTTGTTAACTCAGCAACACTAGGGTCTATAGACAATGTAGATCCAACCTGCCCGAGAGGTGTGTTTATTTTACCAAAACTTGCTCCCCATGTATTTTGATTAAAAGGTGGCGGGGCGGCGACGTATGTGTTAGTATCCGCATCTAATAAACCTTCTGTCTCGAACATGTATTGATTTTGAATCGCACTTCTCTGCCAACCATCTGGTGCCCACTTTTCCCAAAGATCTTTTCTTTTTTCTACCCTAAAACCTCCATCATAGTCGTCCGAGGTGTTGTGTTGTATAACTTTTATAACTTCGTGTTCTGTTATATCAGTGCTTTGCTCTACTGGCTCAAATGCACCCTCTTTTTCTCCCCAGTTAGGAAACCACGCGAACGGGTGTAGATCTAAGTGCCAATAAAGCTGTTTACTCCAGTTAGATAAAGATTCTGAGGCTATATCAACTGCGTTATCAATTTCTGATTGATTTAAGTCATTAATAACCCCACTTGAACTCCACGCTAAAGCGGTTTGAACGACTAAGCTAGTATCGTTAGGACTTGTCGAGACCGAGCCCGAATACTCCAAATAAGAAGAAGAGTCTGGGTATTGCGGAGCAGTAAAAGCAACGTAATTCATATCTCTAATACTCCACTGTTCGTTTAAACTAAAAATACCCTCAAACCTAGCTCCGCTTGATATTGGTGGAAGATCACATATACTTCTATGGTCATACCTTTCTCGTCTCGCAGTACTAATCAAACCAGTTGGACCATCCGCTCGCCAATTATCGTTATCAACCGTCCCAATACCATAGCGCCCTGTAAGAAAACTATTAGGACTTGCATCAAACCCATGCTTAGTTAAACCACCATCGAAATTATTATCTAATTCTGGTTGTATTCCTGTGTGTCTATGCCAACCAAAAACTCTACCATAATTATCAAATTTACCATCAATCCAATCCTGATAAGTTGCTTGGGGAGAGGTACCATAATACCCATAACCCATTTCACCTGAAGTGCCTTCAGAGGTTGACGTGTGAGGCATGTACAAATCTTGATGTAACTTTAAAGTTATAGTACCAACTTTCTGTTCAACTCCTACTTTACAGTGTAAACCTACATGTATAACGTCCTTTCTAGCTCTTTCTATAAATTTATTTTGATCTGACTCATGGAAATATTGATCATCCACGTCCTCCACCCTAGCTACATCCCCATCATTAATGTTTGTATCTTCTTCGTTTTGAGTCTTATGAAAATGGGTGCTGTTAAAGTGAATTGGTTCATTATCTAGATAGTCAAGTGCTGGAGTAAAAATTATACTATCCTCTTGGAATTTTAATGGCTTCTTGTTTTTAAAACAATCCTCCCATTTATCACCAGCATTAGTGTCCCAACCTTCAGTGAGATTGCTATCGCTAGGTTCCATTGCTAAAGCCCAATCACTTGAAATTGTTGTATCTCCACCACTAGGTGAAGAGAGTACAGCTGTAGCGAAATCGTTAACCAGTGATAACGTAACGAATCTCACACCAAATTCCTGTGCGTCGCCATATATATCTATTTCTACAATCCCATTTCCATTCCCGAAATCATCTATGTTTGTGTCATCCAACCTCACTGTACAGATAACAGTGTTATCCGCGGCTAATGGAGCACCTGAATCTTCAAAAGTAACACTCTCAATAGGCGCGCCAACCTCGTAACCATAAGCCGATGCTGCTACACACCAACCTAAATCAGGTGTTATAACCAACGTGAACTCTCTGTTGTCCCCCGCTAAAGGTTGATTGACATCCCCGTTACCAGCATTTATAACTATATCAGAGTTTATACCATCACCAGTGGCTAGATCGTATTCTCCACCTGCTCCCAACGGTGATATAAAACTATCTCTAATAGTAGCGTTGGTTATGTTGTTAGTTCTTAATGATATTGCCATATCTTATATTTCATCAATGTAAATTAATTTATTTGGTAGTGGAGGGTACGTGCACGAGCCATCATCGGTATCTGCGTTAGGGTTATAGTTATCTGCTGTAGGATCCGTGCATCCGTAGACTAAGTACTCACAACAAGAATCGCACTGATCATCAAACCGAGGGGAATATTGCACAAATGTACCGTCTTCCTGTTCGTGGCTAACACTTAAGCTTACATCTCCTTTATCCATGTAATTAGCAGCATTAGTATCGTAACAACCTTGATACACACATGCGTTACCACTATAGTAACCATTATCTACATATAAAGCGTTTATTGTTGCGTCAACATTGTAGTTTGTTGCGTCCGGATCCATACATCCCAATACATCATAAGTACACGATCCATCACTAACATTTGCATTTACATTATAGTTATTTGCATTTGGATCTGTACACCCATCAATCCATTGAATACAAGATCCATCGTCTACAGTATTACTAGGAATGTGATTTACAGCATCAGTAAAAGGGTAATCACCTAAAAGAATGTTACAACCTATTACGTGTAGGTTCACACACGGATTAGTTATATTATCATTGATGTTTACTTGATTAACAGTAGCGTTAGGGTTATATTCCTGGTAGCTATCATCCATGCAGCCGTATATGTTATCATCTATACATTCACCAGGAGAGTTAGCATTCTCATTGTAGTTACTGTACAATGGATCCATGCATCCTATAACTTTTTGTATACAACTACTATCATCTAGCGTCGCACTAGGGTTAGCGTTTATAACTTCGCTAAATGGGTATGTAGCATTAGAAGCGTTTGGGTTACACCCAAATGTGTGGAGCTCTCCACAAGGGTCGCTAGTATCCTCGCAACTAACCTGGTTGACAGTCGCTAACTCGTTATAGTTTTGATAACTTGCATCAGTGCATCCATACACTTTAGTGTAAATACAAGTCCCATCAGAAGTGTTAGCATACGCATTATAATTATCCGCACATGAATCCATACATCCAAGAACAGGTGGAGTACTCATAGATCTAACCATACCAACACCTTGTAAATTACTAGGATCAATCACTACATTTCCAAACACAGGAATTGGTGCGACTGCATCTCCATCGCCAGTAATGTTAGAGAACCACTTACCCTCTTTCTCTCTAAAATCAATAACATTACCTTTTCCTAAGTCTGTACTAATGCTATCTACTCTCCAACCGGCTCTACTGTTTAAGTTATAATACTCACCATCGCTAACCCAGCTGTTTAAGTTATTATAAGATACATTATTACCGTTAACGTCTACAACTACGGCTTCTTCTGCGAATTTCTCAATATAAGCTTGACTACCCTCGTAGTCCATAGCAACAAAGTTTTTAATTATATTTGGTTGCTCATTAAATACGACGTTAATACTAGATTCCACGGGGTCTAAGTCGTAGAATTCACAATGATTAGGTGCGATTATTGCTGGCCTCGAATATCCAGTTGAAGCATCACCCATATACGCTGGAATGGTGTTTGTCACGTGATGTAGCCATATATAACCATCATAAGCAGTTAAGTAATCTGAGTTTATAGAGCAACCAGACTCTTGAACCCAAGATTTAAAACTAGTCCAACCTTTATTTCTTTCGTTAAACGATATTGTTTTATTATAGTAACTATTGCTATGTATTATGGATATGTTGTAATCACCTTTAACTTCATCAAAAGAACCTATGATTTTCTTAGAGTCGACTAGGTTATCCCTAAACCAATCCTTCATACCTATATCAGATATTACAGTTAATCCATCTTGAGATAACCTGAGAACCTTGTTTCTATGATTGTCAACAAAATACATTCTATAACCATCAACGGCTAGCGACTCTGGGGTATTAGATATACCGTAATCACCAGCGTAAGCGATGGAGTTACCAAGAATCACATTAGAAGACGTTATGTTAGAACTGCCATCAGCATTATATAAAGCATCTTTATTCGCTAATATCTTTAAAACTTTATCCTCACAGAATGTAATTAAATTAGTGTCCCTACTTTTTAACGCCATTATAGGTCCATAAGAAGGATTAATGTCCTTCGTTATAGGCTCAGCCATATTAAATTGATTAAGATCATTAATACCACTAGTGGAGTTGTATATTCCAGAGTGTATTAAACCGTTAGTCCTAATCTCTTTACCATACGAGTCTAGAGTAGTAGAAACTTTAACACCATTATTGATGTAAGGCGCGTTGTAGTCATCTCTAATTCTATTAGACTCTAAACCATTACCAAAAGAATAGCAGTTAAACCAGGGGAGTGTTATACTATTGGTATGTAAGGAGTCATCTAATCTGTAGTATCCAGTTATTCTATGCAGATTGACAATGAAATGATGAGGCACGTTCATACCGGCAGGGTTATATTCTCCAATATTCTCCTGCCAACCCCATGCACTATACCAATCAGCACCTGATTCATTCAAACTGTTAGGAAATACATGTGTAGTTTCTAGTTCAAAAGCCTCTTCACTAGCATCAAACTGCATACCAGTAACATATAAGTTAGCCTCTATACTCACGTTACCATTATATGAGTTAGCAATCTCCATTCGCCATATAGAACGCTGTGATCCAGAAGTGTTAACAGTTTGCTGTAATTTATCCAACATCGCGCCGCCTTGCGCTAAGAATATTTTTACACTACCTCCCTGAGGGTTGTTAGCATCTTGAGGTTCCATAACGTATACAGGTACATCGTAGTAAGACTCAGCTGGTCTATAAGGAGCGTCAGATGCGTTGGAAGCAGCAACTGTTGGTAACCAATGATCTTTCACTATACCTTCAGTCATCGTCCCGTCTGGTCTTTCAAACTTTAACTTATTACCTACTGTTAAAGGTATGGGTTCTACTTCTCCTATTTCTCTACCAATACCAATCACATCTCTAGATAAAGTGTTTACGAAAGCATCACCACCATCAACGTTTAAATAATTATCATAAACTTGCTCGTAAACACCCCCACTTCCTTCTATTATAGAAAAAGGTTTCACCTTAGAGTATAGAGGTATGTAATTCTCTATAGTATCCTCCTTCAACTTCATGGGTATAGCATCTGATACTTCATAGTATAAGTCTAGTCCTACATCTTCTTTTGGTTCAGTTTCCCATATAGCATTACCACCGTTGTTATTACTTGGTGTGT
>Ga0208669_1000023_pt1 | contig 71768 bp, 100 predicted proteins | sample 21_taG_FD_184095 | JGI IMG/M metagenome (GOLD analysis project Ga0208669, IMG submission 184095) | Marine viral communities from the Subarctic Pacific Ocean - 21_ETSP_OMZ_AT15319 metaG (SPAdes) (version 2) | ecosystem: Environmental > Aquatic > Marine > Oceanic | place: Pacific Ocean...
CTAAGAATCCACCGCACAATTCTCTAGCGATAGGTCGCCCTGCTATATTACCATCCTCGTCTACTGAACCAAACATACCTGCTTCTGTAACAGAATTAGCACCCATCATTGTACGATAACCATGACCCATATCTGAATTATTACTATGAACAAGACCTGTATTTTCTGCTAGGAACATTAAGATAAGAATACTTTTACCCGAACCTTTAGCACCTCTAAGCATTAGATGAATCCTTGTATCGGGTAATTGAGACATAGGAGTATAGAATGGCATATTGTTATGACGTAGTGGACAATGCTCTATAACGAAATCACCTGTCGTGTATAGTGGGCTATCGGGGTCGAAATCACACCGACTGCATTTGTTTAGACTGTTAAACAAATGACCGCCAATGCTACATAGAAATATTGGTATCTTATCTGCTACATCAATGAAGAAGTTTCTATCAGCAAACTCTTGAACCTTTTCAAATACGTTAAACTCATTCTCCAAACTCTTCACCCCCAAACTCTACCATAGCCCTATCAAGACTTAGCGGCTTGGTAAGGTGTTCTAAGTCAGACAATAGAACGGTTAAATACTTTTCCTTTTCATGGTCTACGGTCAATTTATATTTATCTTGCATAAACCACGACAATGTTTCTTGTGTCTCAGTATTTACAAATGTGTTTCTATCCCTACCACCTATTACAGTTATATTTTCCCTAATAGTATTTCTACAAAAGTTTTTGAACACCGCACCGAAAGCCCAAACAGGCAACGGCATCACTATATCTTCTTTTAATTTTGTTTTTGTTCGGAATAACGTTTCGTTAGCATCATCATATTTAGTAATTAACTGAATATCTTCTTCGTGATTCATGTAGTCAAAGACTCCTATTTGATTCTCATGTATCATTCCATGACTGGTAGTAGAAAACTCCTGCATTAGATTTACCGTAAGATAACATAGAGAATCAACACCCTTATTGTTTAGTGCTAAGACTATATCTCTAATGATTGGGTATGTGTATAACCACGATATAGAAGATTCATCATCGTTGTGTACGGGGAATGTATGTGTGATTCTAAGGATAAAGAATCTATCACCATCCATATTTCTCTTTTCAAACAATCTCCATTCGGGAAATACAGGTTCGGGGTAATTATTGAAAGGCTCTACTTGATGCAGCCTACTAAAGATTCTAGCAACGGGTTTCTCATCACCTATCAAACCCATGCCTGTAATAAAACTAGCATAACCCTTCTCATTCTGATTAAAAACTATAAGAGTTGTAGGTGTTTTAGATGTATGTTCGCCATATATCTTATTCCATACAATATCTGTATCTCCATAAGTTTCTACTATGTTAGCCTTCATTGTTCCACCACCTTAGTTTTAGCGTAATTCTGTAATACTTTAGGAAACTTAGTTATCTTCTTTTTACTTCTAATCATTTTATCATACGCTACTTCTAAATCTCTCGCTGTGTAAATATTAGTAGGTGTCAATTGCCCATGAGTATTCCTTTTTGATTCTGTCCTACTGTCAAATAATATACTCCTACTTAGTTTTGCGGATAATTCTATAGTCGTATTACCGCTACCATTTCCCTTTACCCTAATAGGGTGATAGTTTTTACCATCAGTATTCCTGTTTTCGTATCTTTCTTCATTCTTTTTCTTAAGTCGGTCTTTATCATTCAATATTTTGTTAATCTCATACGCTGTCATCCCTTCTTTTGAATCCTTTAGTATTTGATATACTTCATCTTGAAGCATTATACCTGTCGCTCTACCCATATTTCTTCTCTCCTTTTCTTTCGATTATAAACTTTTTAATTCTTTTTTTTATTTCTGCTTTTCACAAAAAGAATAAAACGATGTACTGCTCTCTATTTTCTAATTAATTTTATTTCTTCTATAGTATAGATGAGAATAATAGTAGTGGGCTTACCAAACATACTATTGAATTAATTAAAGAATTAACAAAACCGCAGTACTGCAAGCCTGTTATTCTTTTTGCGTAATTTAGAATCATAAAAAGAATAAATAATTTTCACGTTCTAACTTATTTTTATCGGAAAACCAAAGGTTAGGGTTGTATTTATCCCACGCCTTTTTACCTTTTGTTTTCGATAAATTACCCAAACTTATTTCATCATCTAGGTTCTCTAAAATCTGTTTCAAGACACCATGTAAAACATCGTTGTTTTCCATACATACAAGCCCGTCATTGGTGTGTGCGGGTACAGACTGTACATACCCACTACCGCACTTAATTCTCACCGCTATGGTATAGTGTCTTGGTAATTGTGTTATCTCTAGTAAGATTTCATGATTAACTTCTCCTCTGTCTATTATTAGATTTGTCCTAAAAATACTACAAAGCACTTTACCTCTCTTAAGATTTCTCATTTCTTTGGTGGCTTTACTGTTCATTAACAATATTTTTGGTCTTTCGCTCGTTCTCAAGTTAACAACACTAGATAAATTATCACGACAAGCAAGGAAAAACATATCATCTAATTGTAGTGGTTTCTTTTGCGGTATCTCTAATACTGAATTATTATCACCAACAACAAATGTAATTTCTACATCATCTGCATCGTAAATAGCATCATGTATTATTGCTTTTAACGAAAAACTAGATGGTCTGTATTCTATACAATGTCTATACATGAAATTAAACTCAGACTTACTCAAAGGTTCTTGGCGGGATGATTCATAACAGTAATCTAATAACTGCTTCAATACTTCTCTCCTAAGAATAAGGAAAGTATCTTTTTTATTCTGCAATCCTACATCACATTGTTGTATAACAGTTTTACCCTCATCGTTTCTCCTTACGGGCGAAGCATGATATATGGTTAAATCTTTTAAGTTAAAAGTATGTGTAATCACTCTTGCCACTCCATTTGTAAATTAAATATTATCTCTTCTAAATCTAAAGTATGCTGTTGGGTTGCACCACATTTATCACAACCTATAGTGATAAGTGCATCTTCACCTGCATTGACAATTTCAAAGTCTAGTATATCCACAAACTCATGCGGGCATCTCTCTTGTATGTATTCCTCGGCCATGTCGCTTCTCATGTCAGCATCTAGTTTTTCCCATGTGTGTTCATTCATTCTTCCTCATCCTCTCGTAATGACCCCTGTGGTTGTTTGTGATAACAGGTCTTGCAAAGGATTTCAGCAGTATTATTGCTCTCAACCCTATGGGCTTCAACCCTGTCATCCATGATTTCCTCATCTGTGCCGATTTCCTTTCCGCAATTATCACATTCAATCATTCTTCCTCATCCTCACTTACTTTTACGGGGCGTAATGCACCTTCATACAGAACACCATTTACCTCTATCTTAAGATACAATTTATATACACCTTCTGCACCATAGTAATCACAATCTAATATCTTACCTTTACCTATTGGCGGGCTACTGTATCTCGCAAAGTTTATCCATCTTCTATTCTCGCTCATATTTATTTCTCCTTACTGTTTCTTTTACCCTATCAATAGCATTCTTAAATCTCTTGATTGTTTTCTGCGGGGTTTTCGCTTTGAATTGACCTATGAACATAAACTCGTAAGCCATTTCTATTGTATTTCTATATCGCTGTATGCGATTCTCATATTCGGGTACATAGATACCAAACTCTTCTATTTGTCTAGCGATATTACTGCTTGGGTTATATCCTTGTAATGTTCTTATTACATCCTGTATATCTACTGCATTCTCATCTGCTTCTCGGTATTCATAATCTACATACGGCCATTGTGGTTCTAACTTCTTCACTTAAGCCCCCCCAATTTCATTACTTCATCCATGTCCTCAATCTTGTATAGATTTACTTTGTATCTATCTCCATTTAGTTTAACACCTACGCCTGTATTGTATTTACCTACACCTTTCATACTCTTTAATATGTTAGATATATGCTTAGGGTTCTTAATCTTGGATAGTGCTTGGTAGTTTAATTTACCGTAAATCTCTTGTGCTGTTAAGCCTTGTTCTTGGCCGATAAGTGCCTTAGCGACCATGCGTTTTAACTGTACTTTTCTCATAATATCCCTACTCTTCTTCTATATATAAGGTGTTCGATTCCGTGTCGCAAGCGTCATAATCTACATATTCATTTGCTGCTTTTGCTACATCTCTAATATTTTCGTTTGGGTGAGCATCTAGTGAATACTCAAGTATCTTTTGTGCGTACACTACTGCATCCATCAATTCTTCTTTCAAATGCTGTACCCATTCGACAAAAGATAGGTCATCCCTATCCATTGTAGTACCGTATTTGGCCTCACCTTTTTTAGCACGTTGTCTAATCTCAGCAATTACTTTTTCCTCAATACTACTCATTCTACATCTCTCCTATGCCAACTACCTTCTTCATCTTCTATATGAATAGCAGTAGGCCATTTTGTGTCCACGTTCTCGTAGGCATCTCCTACCCAACAAGTTACATCTCTTTCTATCTCACTACCATCATGTAAGTCCATATATAATGTTCCATATTTCACCCACCATTGTTTTACTTTGCCTTCGGCAAATGGGTTTGTTTCACCATCTTCAATATCAAATATCTCATCCAAATCTAAGCAACAATGTGTTTCAAAGGTTAATTCAATTTTCTTTATATCTTTATTATCAATCATTCGTCATCATCTCCTATTGGTGGGTCGAGAAGTAATTCTATTGTATTTGCCCCATCATACACAAGACCTACAACCGTACATTCTCGTAAAGTCTCAATCTTCTCTATCGCTTCTCTCAATTGCGTACATCTAACAAAGTACCCACTACGTTGTGCGTGATTTACTTTTATGTCAATCATAACTCTTTCCTCTCTCATAATTCATCTCTCCATTCTTCTACTGCTCTAGCACAAAACTCTCTACTAAAACCAAAACAACTAATCAAGAAATTAGTCATCTCATCATCAGTTACATTATCGGGGTGTAACTCATCCATCCTCATTTTTCTTATAAGGTGGCTTTTCATATTCCTCATACTTGTAATACTTGTCGGCATATCACCTGTATAGCCTGTATCTTTAGGTAATTTAGGCATTAGAACCACCCCATACATTTACCGCAATAACTAGGGTACTTAGGTTTATTGTAAATTACTTTTCTTTTACCGCAATTACATTTATGGTCTTTGAAACTCATTCTTCTTCCTCTCTTGTACTGTTTCTACGTGCTTTGTATTTTCTATTGTATAGATACAATCGTGCCGCATTCTGTCTCTTGTTAGGCATTACTCTTCACTCTCCGGTGCTTTACCTTCTCTTATGGTAAAAGTATTAGGTACTACCTTGACCTCTTCATGTGGTGATTCTGTCAAGTATAGGTTTGCTATGGTATCTACACTACATTCTTTCACGGTAAAAATAGTGCCGGACTTTAGGTGTATATCTAAACTACCGAGCGATAGGGAAGAATGACTTACATTTTTTTGCACTATTGCCGCAATCTCTCGTCTGTCAATCTTTACTTTTCCGCTAATACAATCTAATGTATCACTCCAATAATCTCTTTTTAATTCACTCATTCATCATCACCTACTTCTTTTAATTGGTAGCCATCTTCTTCTGTATAATCATACAACTCTTTGAGGATGATACGACCATCATTCTCATCAATGTCGTATCTCTCATTGAGGTTTTCGTATTGGTCGTGCATGGAGTAATCATCCTCACACATAGACCAATAATCCGCAATACTCCATAGTGCTTCGCATTCATTTCTCAAATCTTCAATATGTTCAAGTAATTGTTTTTTTGTCATGTTTTCTAATTTCATTTTATATCGCCCCTATTTTATCTTCTAACTCTTGTATTCTCTCTAGTAATTCACAATACAATTCTTCTATCTCCATTTCTGCGTGGTGGCTCATACCTATATTGCTAGGTAAAGACTGCTCTACTTCTCTTATGTAATGCAAGGCATAATCACAAGCCTCTTCCGCATCTCTTAGCGTTTGTAATTCATCAGCAATCTCTTGTAATCTAACTTCAATCATCTTCTTACTCATCTAAGGCAACTCCCAATCAAAACCACTATCTATATCTACATAATCTTGGATATGGTCACGAACATAGTCCATGTAATCATCAATACTTTGATGTACCAAATCATCTGCTTCAATCTGTACTGTTTCTTCAATCTGTATTTTTACTTTTATCTCAATTGTACTCATTCTTTCACCATCCTTGTGGTTCTTCGTCTACCATCATCCAATGTGCTTTAATGTCTCTAGTCGAGTATATATCTCCGGCATCAGAAGTCCATAGGATTACACCCATGTCTCCAACCCAATGACTAACAATAATCATTGTAATACCGTTGTGTATGTTCTCAAACCTATATCCTCTAATGTCGTGTTCACCTTCCGGTATAGGGGCTTTCGTTCTTAATTCTCTATTCTTTTTTCTTATTTCTTCTTTATTCATTGTTCATCACCTACTGATAAAAACGCATTAGCGTCTAACATTCTATGTAGAACAGTTTTAACGTGCAGTATTCTTTTTCTCGCTGCTGCATCCGTCATATCTTCTACAATATCGCCATTGTCTATCATATCTAACATTGAGCGATATATTTCTCTTTCCATATCTCTTTCGTATTTTTCTTTATTCATTTCTGTTATCTCCTTTGTCGGCTCTCGCCATGTTTCTACCTAAAACGTCATCCCTTTTAAGTCTACCGTTCTTGCTTCGCAAGCGTTGTTTTTTATTTAGGAAAAAACTACTCATTTTATTTCCTCTCCATCTTCTAATACATTACCACTTGATACTACATATCTTTGTGCTTTACATCTATGACATTCTACATCTACTTCTGTTAGTAATCTATTGTTAGATACAGCACTACAAGTATAGACTCTTATTACAGACCACGCACAACCGTAATATTCACAATCACTCATCGTGCATCACCCATCCACCAATGAGGCACAATACGGTCATCCCATCGAGCAAACTCTTTGCTATGATAATAACGCCTGTAAGCGGCTACTGCTTCTGCTGCATAAGTATGATATACAATCTCTCCATCAACGGGTTCGGGTCTGTATTCATCGGGCATAGCAAGAGCAAAATGTGTAAGGTCGCCTTCGGGAATTAGATTTGCCATATTACTAAGATGACGAATACCTGCCTCACAAAAATGTATTTTGTTATACTTGTCTGTGTATTCTTTACATAACTCTAAGGCATGACGTACAACCCAATTGTAATTGTCTTTAGTTTTAGATGTAAATAACGTACAAGGGTGGTTGTGGTAGCCACCACGTAGCGGAGTACCTTTTTTAGTAAGTGGCATCATGTCGGGCGTTGCACCGTGTCTAATGACACTACTACCTAGCATTTGTAAGCACTCGACTATCATTTTAGGCAGGTGCTTATTACAGTAATCTCTTGCTGCTAATTCGGGGCATTCATTTAGGATAAAAATATTCATTCAATCACCTCAACATATCCATCTTCTGAAAAACTACTTGCACCACATCTTCTATAATGTTCTCCAACCCAACCTTCAATTTGATAAAGGTAAAAGAAAGCAGGGGATAATTGACTGCATGAAGGGCATTTCAAATATCTTGTATCATACCATCTAATCTTCATAGTAAATCCCTCATATCTTCTATACTTACAATTCCCCTATAAATAAGTGGCTTTGTTTGTAGGCCATCTGTATATTCTAGTACGACATAGCACTCATCATCTCCATCACACCATGTCCATTCTAGTACTTTCATACTTACTTGTATCGTCTTTTCACTCATATTATACCCTCTCCTTCATAGTATTTAAGTCTGCTGATTGTGCTTCGCAAGCGTTATCGTAAGCATCCTTTAGTATTTTAGGAAAATGTTTTGGCTCGGTCTGTAAATGTTTCAGAGAAGCCAACCTACGTGCGACTTCATCAATATCTTTGATGTCGTACTTGTATATTTTATTCTTATTAATATCCCTACCAAAATCTTGTTTTACTTTTACCATAATATTACTTTTAGATAAAGTCATAGTAAATGCCTTTCTTGAACACACCCCAATATCAGAATAACCTTTTTTAGTATCTTTGATGTATGCGTTGTATAACTCCGTAGGAGTCTGTATGCCATGCTTCTGTATATACCTGTAAGAGAAATCTAACATCAATTTTCGTGGTCGTCTGCTACCCATATTATTCTTCCTCACATTCACATTCATAACACATATGGCATCCCATACAATTATAGTTTTCACAATCTATTACATCATCCTCGTAGGTATGCTCTCCGCAATTATAACAATAATATACATTATTTTCATCATTGTCATTTAATCTAACATAACCTGTAATGTGTTCACCTGTTTCTAAGATTGGTTCTTCGGTAAAAATAATACCTAGATTTGATATTTCTTTTACGCTATCTTTATCTGAACAAGTGCTGTTATTAGAAATAGCACCATAGGGTACGATAGCCAATAAACCTGCATCAACACCCATTTTCGTACCTGCAATCCATCCACGCATTTCTTTTACGGTATTACTAAAGTTCCAAACACCATCTCCGAAAGGACTATCCCAAACTTCGATATTACACGACACCATACATTCATTTTCGTCTAAGTAATCCCACTCTATGATGAAAGGGTAATTGTATTTACCATGTCCGGCCTTCTCACTCTCTTCTTGCTTTGCCCATAGAGCATCACAAAACTCATCCCATCTATCATCGTCTATGACATAGCAAGGGTCGCCCGCATAGTATTTGTAGCCGTAGTATTTTGGTATATTCATAATATCACAGCCGCCGTAATCAAAATACCTAATGATAATACCCCAAAAATAACTTGAGTAATAATTAGTACCATAAACTCATCATGTACTATTTCCTTAAAACTATCTCTAATCATTCTACATCACCTCTATCAATATAAGGTTCTAATAAACCAAAGGCTGAATCGCTACGAAGCATTGTATATAATGTCGCTGTAAGTTGTTGGTATATTGTTTCTTCATTGTGTCTAACCCACTTTGAATCAATAAATTGTTTAGCCATATCTTCAGACATACCAGTCTCTCTCGCTGCTGTATAAAAAGCAGCCCAAATAATATTTTTAGCGTAATTCTTAGTAAAAGAAATATTAGGGTTAAAGTCATGTTCATTGTATAATGTCTCTATCTCTTCATCATACTTGTGCAAATTAGTTAGTGTATCTTTCAATGCCATATTTATTCCTCTTCCTCTATTTCATCACCTATAAAATTAAACTCAGAATCAAAGGACACACTTCTCGCTGTCCTACAATCTATTTTTATGGGAATTATAATATCCTCGCCTTTATCAGACATACCGAAGAAATTAAAATCGGTTAATTTGTCATTATCACTAACTACTATAATTCTAAGTAAATGGTCTAAATCATCTTGACCTCTTAATATTCTTATTTCTTTTATTCCATGTGCATTCATACTTACGTTATTCATTTTATTCATCTCCGTTTGTTTCTTGCCAATCTTTCAAAATTGACTCTATATCCCATATTGCTCTATTTATTTTATTGTATTCAACATCGTCTACTATGTCCGTTTCTCTATTCAGTTTGTATAGTGAATCCATAGCATTTTCTAATTCTGCTAAGGCATTCTCTACTGTATCTTGTTCTCTTGTACTCATATATCTCTCTCCTTTTCCATCTTATTTAAGTCTGCCGATTCTGTATCACAAGCGTCATCAGTCCATCTTCCATCAGCGATTCCATGATACTCACTACCGATTCCGAATATTCTGTTGAGCCAAAATACTTTTTCCTCATCAGTAACTCTATCTAAATTACAATAAGCAGCAATCAATTCATTCATAAAATAAAAATAATCTTCTATAAAAAGTGATTTACCGTCAATCCATTCTACGCTTAAGTAAAGTTTCTTTTCTCCGAAATCTAAATTAAAATCTGTATTAGATTCGTTTATCCAATTATAAACTTGATTTGTAATGATACTTAAATCAGCATTCATGTAACCACCTCATTCAAGTATTGAGGATAGTCCTCTCTAAACATCTCATAGAGCAACTTCTCTGCCTTAGCCTCATCGTAGTGGTACTGAGAGTATAGGTTGAGTATCGTATAGAAGTTTTCTCCATCGTTCCAACTCCCATCCTTACCACAATGTTCGGGTTTTGGCTTTTCATCAATAGCATACATCTGTCCTTGTTCTATCTGCCTCTCTATATCTGTGCGGCAGTTGTGTAAAAACTCCTCATCAGTATCGTACTCATCTCTATTCATTCTGCAATCACCTCATTTTCTTTTACCACAAAAGAAGGGAATATCTGATGTACTCTTTCTAGTAATGCTTGACATACCCCACAATCTTCATCATAAGAATCAAACGTATCGGTATCTTCTTCAAATTGTGCTAAGTAATAATTACTTGTTAGATAACTCATAACCAATTTCTTTGTCAAAGGTGTGATAGTACCTGTATTATATTCCCAATCGTGTATTGCTTGTTTAGCCTCTTCATACGTTGGGTGTGAAGGGTTTTCAGCATTATATTGATACTCTCTACCTACATCACAAATATAACCTATAATCATGGCTATATCTGTATCATCTAAAACCGATGGTGGCGGTCTTACAGTCATCATTATTCTTCCGTTTTGTCTCTTGCATATTTCTCCGTGTCTGCCTCGTCTACTTCTTGTCATATATCTCACTCCTTTTTCTTTTTACTTAAATCTATTCATTCTGCCTCGCAAGCGTGAACCCTACAAAAGATAGGCTACGCCCGAAGGCGTAAGTAGAGGGTACTAACCCCCTACTTACTTTTACGATAAATCTTAGGCGTACATCTCCGTGATGGTTTCCCATGCTTTTGACTTCATTCTCGCACCTGCACCTACGATTGCTGATTCTACTTTGCTATCGCTTGATTTGCCGTCTTTTGAGTATGTCCACGAATGGTCTATATATTCCGTTGCTGTGTTAAAACAGCCCCAAGCCGAGCCACCCATTCCGTTCAATTGATTTGTTGGTGCTAACTCTAACTCTAACAATTCTGTGAGAGTATTTTGACCTCTAGTGCCTAATCCGTAAGGATTGTTAGCATCATAATCTTTGCCACCCTTCATCATATCTTCATTTTGTTTTAGCCCTAAAGTATCTATGTAGAAATTGATTCTCTCATCTTGAGACATTTCAACATTGATTAATTCTGTCGCTGTTTCCATGAATGTCTGATTGAGATGGTCTACAATTCTTAGAGCCTCAACCAATTGTGCAATCCTATCTTCTTGACGTGCTGAATGTCTGATAGTTAGAGCATTTTTATTGATACCCATTTTATTTAACAGACTTTGCATATATGTAAATTGATTACTGCACGCAATTCTTACATTTGAGGGTAAAATACGTATTCCACCCGAACCATCATTTGTATTTTGCAGCATGATATATTGGTCTACATCATCCATTCCACCGATAGAGAACCCTTCCGGCATCTTAAAAGATGCTACGATTTTTCTACCATTATCTACAAGTCCTATCCTATCCCAATCTACTACGCCTCGCTTTACCAAATCGTCAGATATGTTTAGCAATCTTTCATTTTGCATAACTTTGTATGTGCCTTTTACCACACCAAAAGTTTCATCGGTATCTTCTCTAAATGTCCTAAATTGGTTCGGTATAACCTTACCATCTTTAGTATAGACAGATTCCATACCAATATTGAAATCGGCATTTGCATTCTTCAATACCTCTTTCACAGTCGTTCCTTGTGCTTCTTTTCCAAATCGGGCATATGCGCCCAGCATTCCTCTCATTCCATTACTCATTTTTTTCACTTCCGTTTTTTTATTTTCTCCTTTTTTGTTTTTTTGCGAATGTTTTTTTAGTGTGGGTTACTTCTCCCACAAAACTAACTAATTAGTCATTCTTTATAAGGCTTACGATTCTGCTTCGCAAGCGTCTTTCTTCAATCTTTCTTTCAGATTCATTATACTTATCTTTAGCATAATTAGCCTTTTTATTTTTCGCATCGTATTTCCATACTTCTACTTTTGTCATATATATCTCTCCTTAGTCTTAAGCGTCATCCTCTCTTAGAGAACCTATTGTAAAGTCGTATTCTAGTACTGATAATTCTTCTCTTAATATGCTGTACATAGTAATTATTTGGCCTAAAGTTAATTTCTCTTTCAATAAAAGTAATTCCTTTTCAAATGAATCTCTAATATCTCTGATGTCGTACTTGTTTATCGCTTCTTGTTGATGCCTTCTCTTGCTCATATTTAATTCTCCTTGTTTATTTTATTTAAGTCTGTTGATTCTGCTTCGCAAGCGTTAATCTAGTTAAACAACTTCTCTAGCGAAACTGTTGGTGTGCCGAGAGGTTTTTGTAATTTACCGCCCCACTTTTTTAACCAATGTGAATCTGAATCTCTCTCTGTATTTCTTTTTACCTGAATCCTAACTTTGAATTGTTCATTCTCATAGATACCTACATGATAAAGAAATGGGTATCTTGAAATCTCTGTATTATCAGCAAGATTCTCAAGCCATAAATAAAAGTCATCTCCTAAATTAAACCCGTCATATTTATCAAGCCACCAATCTTGATGCTGAAAAATCTTAAATCTTATTTTTACGCTTGTAATATCTTCCACGCAACCTTCTGCTGATACTACGTTTTTATCTAAAGTTTTATCTCTAATCCATATTCCTGTCATCATGTTTTTATCTCCTGTATATTCATATAAGCCCTAGTACTTAAACCTTCTCATTCTGCTTCGCAAGCGTTATTTCTTTCCCTTCTTTGAAATCCCAAATTGCATCTTGACGATTTCTTGTCGCTACTTTCAAAGCCACTTCTATATTTTCATAAATACCAACGGGGTCAAAAACCATCTCTCCGTTGTCTCTAGTCCATATACCTATATATTCAGCATTTGGATAATTTACTCTTGTAGCCGAAAACTTAGTCATAATTTCATTTACGTTAAAAGTAGTAAATCCATCACCTTTGGCTAAACCTACTGCATAGCCTGTTTCTCTATCTATCCTTCTACCATCTCTTTCATAAGTACCATCTACCGTTTCTTTGTTCATAAAAAGTTTTATATCATTCATCTAATCGCCTCTTTGCTCATATATATACATATAAGTGCTACTATATAAGCCTTGTCATTCTGCTTCGCAAGCGTCTTACTCTTCTTCGTAGTTTTCTTGAACGTGCTGTTCTAATTCATCCCAATTAATTTTACCCAAATCAATGAAATCTGAAAAGAATCTTCCGTAATGTAAATGTTCAATTCTATAAATTGAATCTTCTAAATCACCTTTTATCCATCTTAATTCATTTTGATTTTTTGGCTCAAAATGTAAATTAACAAGCCATGTTTCTCTGTTTGTCCATCCGTTGTAATCCGTTCTGTTCGTCATATTTCTAACTCCTTTTTCATTCTATTTAACTGTTATCATTCTGCTTCGCAAGCGTCAAAGGTCATCTACTAAAGTTAAATCTAAAAGATTATTATAAACACTATCGAAGTTTTCGGGTGGAATTGAGAATCCCCAAGAACGAAGAGGCAAAAGTCTTTGAACCCCTTCTTCTTGATTACAAGAATAACTTAAAAGAAAACCATCATTCAATTCTTTAACACCCTCAATATATTTTTTAACTTCGCCTGTCTCTAAATCTTTTCTCACTAATTTTTTCATACTAAACCAATAAAACTCTCTACCGTTTTCATATCTCCAAGAAACTTTATCTACTTTTGCCAAAACTCTAACTCTATCTTGACCCATGAAAAAAATATCTCCCTTTTCAATTGCTCTAAACTTTTCTCTCTCTATACTAATTATCTTCCTATCGTGTTCTCCAAACATCATGTTCACTACTAAAAACTACTACTATTAAAAGACTACTATTCTGCTACACAAGCGTTATTTTGTAGGGTTTATTTTTGAGTTTTATTTTTTCTCTCTAGCCTATATTTTGTAGGGTTTTGTTTTTTGAGTTTGAAATCTTTTGTAGGGTTTTAGTTTTTGGATTTGAAATCTTTTGTAGGATTTTTAGTTTTACTGTAAATGTAATAACCTACAAAAGACAGGCTTAATTATTTTGTAGGGTATATGTATGTGCGAAAAAGGGGGCGACCCTACAAAATTATTTTTGCGGAAGAAGTAACTTATTACCCTACAAAATATTTGAATCTGAAATAAAAAAAATGAATCTTTAACCCTACAAAATATAGGCTATAAAAATAAAAAAAGTGGGATGCACCCGAAATGGATGCACCCCGAAAGGTATTTTGAACCCTACAAAACAAGTCCTCTTCCGAACCTAATGCCGGAAGGCAAGTTTTACTTTTTTTTACGGTGAATCTAATTTCTAACCCTACAAAATGTAGGCTCAGAATTGCTCGGCATTTAAGCCGAGTTTGTCAATCTGTTGCCTCGCCCAAAGGGTCAAGGCCGGATTTGATTTCTTCAGATTGATTCTTTTTTGAAGTGTCGGGCGGAAATCTTTCACCTTTCAGACCCCGCCAAATAAATCTTACCCGCATTCGTCATTTTAATCATCTCTTTTAGCCATTCGCTATCTTCATACATATTTTTTATCTCCGTTGTTTTTCTTACAATTTAATCTTATCGTCAATCTTACTTAAAGTCTCTCATTCTGCTTCGCAAGCGTCATATTATATAATCTCATTCTAAGACCACACCCATTTAACCAAGTATAATCTTCATCATCAAATGCAATACATACACAGTCGGAAATCACTTCCGCTTCATGGCCGAAATCTTTGAATCTATGAATCATCATTAATAAATCTTGATTATTATAAACCCACATTTTGAAAGGATATGTTGGCTCTTTTTCTAAATTACAATTCATATCTTTTTCGCCCCCATCTTTTAGAATCATCAAGAAGGTCATTGATAATTCTTTGAGTTCTACCTCTATTATTTACGCCTCTTTTCTCCATGTTTTCACCTATATTTAATATTATTTATAGTCTCCGATTATGCTTCGCAAGCGTCACAAACTATCCGAGCCTTGAAATAATGCTCGCCCGATAATTTATATTTTATATCATCTACGTGTATTATGTGCGCCTTAGGCACATCACGCTCGCACCCACATGAGACACATACGCCTGTATATTTTAAGAATGAATAATGAGGAATTGATTTTACCTTGACGGCATTTTCTAATTCCCATTTAGCAACGGTTCTCTTGAGTGGAATATTTTCTTTTCGGGCAATTCTAACTTTCGTTTGAGATTTTGGAAACTTAGATTGAATAATTTGTTGGTAATTTTCTAAAGGTAGATTAGAATTATAATTGAAATCGTGAGCGTTAATAATTTTGACTTTTTGTAATGTCAATTGAGAGTGAATACATGAAGGCAAATGTTGACGCTTAGGACATCCACATTCACGGAGTCCTGTAAATCGGCCATTATTTGAACCGCTTCTAACTTTTGATTGGCCTTTGGTGCTGCCACCCTTTGAGCCTCTTTTTGAGGCTACTGGACATTTGCCACGATGGACAACTCCCTTACAAGCCTTATATCTGCATGGTTTTCTGTTTTTTGTCATAATATAGAATAAAAGTTCTACTATATAAGCGTTTCTATTCTCATTCTCCTTATTTTGTAGGGTTATATTTAGTGTTTTTCGGTCGCTTATAGCCTGTCTTTTGTAGGGTTTTGTTTTACCCAAAAAATAATCTTACTATTTAATATTTTGTAGGATTTTAGTTTTTTCTCAATAGTAATACCCTACAAAATAACTTAGTGTGTCTTTCTCAGTTGGTGAGTTTTTTGACAGTCGGTGTAGATTTTACACTAACTGCACTTTTTCACCCTACAAAATATTTTTTTCACTTTTGGAAACCCTACAAAATAATCGTGGCTAAGAAAATGTAGGGAAATCTTTTGTAGGTTTTATTTTGTAGGTAAAAATCATGCACTTTACTTTTTGCACCGCCGCAGTACAGCGTTTTTTTTATTTTGTAGGGTTAATTTTTTATCTGCTAGACTCTATGTCGAGTTTGGCTATGTTATTTCGACCCTACAAAATAATTCCGCAAAACCAACTATCCGTGATGAGATGCTGTTTAGGTATATAAAGACTATTATTATGAATCTCCTTATTTTGTAGGGTTTTTTTTACGAAAAAACTTATTTTGTAGGGTTATTCGGTGTTATTCACAACACCTAGTGTAGAAAATACACTACATATTATTTTGTAGGGTTTGTTTTTTTAGGGCGTGAAACCCCCTTAGTTGAGGGGGTATAATAAAAAAAGATACATAATGTTTTGTAGGGATAGATAATATACATAAAAAATAACCCTACAAAATAAAGAGAATTAAAGCACTTGTTCTTTATAAGCAAAGCGTGATTAGACTAAAACATGGTAAAGGAGATTGACCTAGAGGCTGGCACTAGACTGCGATTAAAGGAGATTCATGAAGTTGAATTACTTCCTAGAGAGGGCGAAAAATCCGCCCTTCATTACGTTAAGGTAAATGGTGTTCGTCTCCATATACATCAACACAGAACAGGTACAGTAAGGATATCTGTACACGGAATGAAAAAACATGGCGAAAGGGTTCACGATATCCTAACTTTTGATGAGATAACAATATTTAACCCAAAGGGCAAAATTAGCAAAAAAAAGGCTAGCCGTAAAGGTGGCGAGTGGACAGATATACTAATAAATTAAACAAACTTTTGTAGGGTATTCGTAAAGGTTGGGCGGGATGACTCGCCCAACCCCTAAACCTTTTTGTAGGGTTTGGATTCTTTTGTAGGGTTTGGATTCTTAGTTTTTGAAAATATTTTTATTTTTCAGATTCTTTCAGATTTTGTAGGACTATGTTTTGTAGGGTTATAAAATTGTAGGGTCATATTTTGTAGGGTTATATTTTGTAGGGTTGAACCCTAGAAATAAAAATGTAGGGTAATATTTTGTAGGGTTGCCTTTTGTAAAAATAAAAAAAAGGCCGACCACCGAATCCGGTGGCCGACCTAATTAATTTTGACTTCTACGAATATATCCGTAGAAGTTTTTCGTAAATCCGATTAATATTAAATCTAATCATTCAAGGGTAAATGTTTTTTCCATCTACTGTATAGTTAAATGATTTAGATTTATTTTTATTATCAAGCAAATATGTTTTGATAATCCACCTTTGATAGTTAAGATTCTTCTTAACATCACGGACAAAATCAGTAAGAACATAATCGTAATCTGTATCTAAAGAATCGAGGTATGTTTGGTACTCTTTATCAGCATCATATAACCCTGAAATAAGGTGTTCTAGTGAATATCTTAGGTTGCTCAATACTTCAGTTTCAAATCCAATTAAATCATATTCTTCATCTTCAAACCACTCTTGAAGATTAGCAGTCATTTCTTGAATTAATCCTGTTTTCTTGCATCTATATGTCAAAGTTGCTTCCTTAGAATCTAACTCTGTTTTCTTAGTAATAGTCATTTTATATCACCCCCCTTCTTGACTTTCTTGCATTCATTCTTTCGGCCATTTTTCCATATACATTTTCTTGTCTTTCTTCTGATATTATAATCACATCTCTAGTACAAATGAAATCTAAGTAAGTTATTTCACAAATAAATACCGATTCCCATATCTTCAATTTGTCATATTTTGAAACCCATTTTACGATTATTATATCTCCATTTTTCATAGTCATTCTTTCACCTCTCTAACTACCCCAATTATCACGTTCTTTTTCCAATCAATCAAGCATGAACGGCATATGATTTGGGATGCTTCCCAAAGGTATGTCGAACACCTTGCACATTTTACAATTTCTTTCATGTTTTTAACCCCCTATTGTGATGATTTAAGAGAGGCTAGAGGTCTTGATGACCCCTAACCCCTTTTACGTCTAATAGTACCCCCCTTCTACATCTTCAAAAAGTAGATTTGTAGTTGACACGTTGTTGATTTTATTCAACGCATTCATCAATCTGTCATTTGGTTGAAACTTAACCCAACCGAAACCGATTTGATTTTCTCTACCTAAGAAACAAGCGATAGTATATCTCCAAACTGGTCGGCATCTGAAACCATCAAGACCCCACTCTTGAACGGACTTGATTTCTTTAGTCTCAATCTTCTGTAAATACTTTGGTTGATTCCATGATTGCTCTAAACCAACCATGTCAAAAGTTTCTGATTGCCAGCCCCAATAATCTAGGGTTGAAACTTGCATCTCTCCGAACACTTCTTTATGTTGGTTCTTTTTCTGTTTTGTTAGACATTGGAAACCTTGAGAATTACAGTCTATACAAACACCTTTTTCATTCTCATTTAGTGGATGCTCTAAATGTCTATTATCTTGATTGTTTGAGTAGAATGCTTCTTTGTATGCTACATCATCTTGATTGAATCTTAGGTTCAATTTAGAGGCTCTTTTCATAGTGAAATCGTTGTACTTGTTGAAGTCTAATGTCGGGAGTGAAATACTCTTCCAGTAGTCCTCTAGAATTGCACTTGTGTAGTAAGTCTCTAATGAGTAATAATCGAAGTGATTTAACACTCTACCTCTACACTTTGAACCGACTCCGATATGTTTGATTTCATGAGGGTTAGTATTACTCTCTAAGATAGCATAACAAATCGGCGCTGTCGCTGATTTATCTTCTCTGTATTCATCATTGAATTGACATGAACATATCTTTCTCGGTTGGGTAGTAAAATCCTGCTTTGAATATCTCTTGACATTTTTGTTTGAAGGGTCAACGCTTCGACCTAATTCATCTGATTTGTAACTACTAACAATTGCGTTTGATTTTGTTGGTAATATCTTTAATTGAAGATTCATTTTATTGATGTCTTTGTTCGGTAAATCTATGATAGGAAAACCAACTTCTTTGAGTTTCTTAATCATTGAAGAATATCTCTTGAAATGTTCTCCTTTACTTGTAGTAATTCCGAGAGTTTTTACAATCTCAATAAGGGTCTTTGATTCTCCGAGAATCCCCTTAACCTCTAAGGAGTCTTTGACTCCTAGAGGGCATTCGTTCTTATCTCCTGTAATAGTATGAAACATCAGTTCAACCATGTTAAAACCTACATAGTGAAACTACTTAGTATATTCGTCATGACGTTCACACTCAAAAAAGTGCGATTTTGGGCTAAAAACGCAGTTTTTTACTCTTCCAAAAGGCATACATAGGTCGTTATTTTACACCGCCAAGCACCGCTTACAATTTTTTATAATTTTTTTGAAAAATATTTTTTTACAATTTTTTCCACTCAAGTTTGTGTGCGCCGGGTTTTCTACGCCATTTTACTTGGTTAGTACGCTTCAAGTACGTTGGGACTATATTCCTAGAAAGTGGTGTCCAATAATTACTTACATACTTATTTGCTTTCCACGCAATTTCTTCTGATGTTTTCCAATCGTCTAAATACCCTTCATCCATTATTTTATCAATAGATTCCTTGTAGACTATCTTTTTACTCTTAGGGCCATGCCTTCTTATTTCCGGGTTTTGTTTGTTGTATCGCTTTTTCACTTACCATCCTCTCCTATCTATTATTTTTCCACCAAGACCTTCATGCTTGCTTATTCGCTGCATTTGTGTATCACCACCTAACCAATCGCCGCCTTTCATGGTTTTCATAACTACCGGCATATCGGGTGTCCTGTATGTGAATTGGTCTATGGCGTGTGCAAAAGCCATAACAGTATCGTTATGTCTGCCTAAGTCTACTATAATCCCATCACGCCACGCATGGGTTTCTAATTCCTGTAATAATATACCTACCTTTGTCCTAGTAGTGTCATTACCGAAGGGGAATATTATCATTTCTCTTTCAAACCAAACTCTAAGCCTATTTAGTAATCCTTGCTTTAATGTTCTATTACTAACCTTACTAGCCCTGTAATCTACTACCGCACCTTTTTGTGCAAGTAAACTTTCGTACATTTGTTGGAAACCTACATCCTCAACCGCTATCGGACAATTACCGTAGCGTTTAGACCACTCTATCAACATATCCGCTTGTTTATCCGGTGGGAAGTCATTTCTTCTCCACATATCTACAAAGTGAATATAACCGTCATCATCTTGCTTTAGGCATATCATAACGCTGTAATCTTGACCTAATCCGTGTGCAGGGTCGAACCCTATAACATATCTGTAACCATCCATCTTATCAGTCTGTAATATAGCATCCATATCCATATTTTTTCTAATCAACATTCTAGGAAACACACTAGCCTCGTCATCTACTACTTTACACAAATATTCCTGTACAAAGGATAATTCACCCATAGCCTCTTTTTGTTCTAGTAAAAACTTAATAGGTCTATATTCAGCCCATAACTCTACAGGTTTAATATTTAGTGGGTCGGCTTTATGTTCATCCCAATTAGGGATAGCAGACCATGTACCCGATTTCCATGTTTTATTCTCTAGCATTTCTGTATGGTACAAATCATTCATACTCATAGGTGTACCTACTACGAAAATCGCTGTACCGGGACTCAACATAGGGGTAATCTTCTTTCTAAACCATTGTGCTATGTTATTCCAATTCATATCCCCCATATCATCAAGTACGTCATCAAATGCAATAGCCGCAGGGTGTTCTCCACGAATAGCCGCACCAACAGAAGTAGCACGAATCCATGCACCGTTAGTAAAACGTATTTCAAGTTTGTTGCCCCTCTTAGGGTCGAGATACCTAGATAATTGGGGATGTCTTTTCATATCTTCCCTTATCTCTTCTAGCCTTCTAACTGCAAGGTCTTTACTAGCAGAAAATAACCAACAAGTAAAAGGTTTATTACGCCATTGTTCAAAAAGTGCCATGTGTAGTAGTTTTACCCTTAAAGTAGTTGATTTACTATGGTCCCTCGGTGCAATAACACAAACACGATGTACAGAAGAATTGTCGTGATTATCTCCGTACATATCCATCCATTGTCCTATATGGTCGCCCCAAGTATAACCTAGCCATTTGTAGAAATACTCTACGTCATTACGACTACGTTCCATAGAAAAATTAGTATTGAATGTAGCCATATAATCACTTCGGGTGTAAATCTTTTTTATTACAATGTGGACATATACCTCTTAACGCTTTTGTTTTCATCATTCTGTTAGTAGCCCAACCACAAGTGTAGCATTTGGCTGAAACCCACATTACTCATGCACCACCGGAGAAAACAAATTACCTACTAATCCCAATTCTTTATCTACAATATGGGCGCAAATACCTGCTCTAGCAAGAACATATCCTTTTCTAGCGTGGTATCTATCGTGTCCGGCTAGACTAGGTAATTGAATTACCGTACATCCTGCTTTTTCTGTTAATCTCATGTGGTGTAGGTGTCCGTGAAACCAATAATGGTGTTCTCTTTCTCCCCAAGCCTGTCTTTCTTCTGTAGCCATAAGTGCAGGTAAGTCATTACCCCTAACTCCATCACCATGAGTAAAACCTAGTAAAGAGTTTCCGTATTTTATATACTGTCGAGGATAAGGACTAACTATTACTTCTACGTCATCTGCATTTTCATAAAGTGCAGATAAATACATCATCAAGGCAAAATTACTATGCCTGTCGTGATTACCACACATAAATACTACTTGTACAGGAGAAACTGCACGAAGCATTTCAATATGCTCTCTTGCTAACTCACAACCACCCATAAGTATTTGTGCAGGTGTAGCCGCCATATCTTGTGGTGTTCCTCTCGTAGTAGTACCTGCGTCATTATCAACATGAAACCAATCAGAACCCGCAGTCACAATAACCTTGTCGGGTCTACTTGGCAATCTTGAAATTAAATTGTTTGTGCGGTCAATAAGTCTTGAACGTGCTTCGTCAAGGTCATATTCTTCACCGACTTCATCTTTCCAACCATATTTACCATAATGTAAGTCAGTAGGAGAAATTACTACAGCGTAATTACCGTTTTCCGTCATCTTGATTCTGTTTTTCGTAGTTGTTTTTACTTTTGGGATTAAAGTAAGAAACTCATTAAGAATTGTATCGCTAAAAGCCCTATATGCGTTAGCGTCTTTTTCTATTTCAGCCCAACGCTTACTTTCTACCTTTTCTGCTACTTGCATACGTCTAACAGCAAGAGTTTCATTTACCAAATCATCAGTAGTCTTTGTCATAACTTCTTCATCGGTAAAAATGTCCATACCGTGATTCCATTCATTGACTCTTATGTATTCTTTAATCCAACCCGTAGGTATTCCGTATTTTCTAGCCAAATCTGTTGCAGACAAACCATTACCGTCATCTGAATAATCTTTTTTCATGTTTCTATGTTTATCACCATCAATAGCAACCATTTCACCACCTAGTGCATCTAACACCGTCAAATAAGTGTCATTTGCTTTATCATAGTAAACTCTTATCTTATTTACAGATAATTCGGTTGTTTCCACTTGTCTATAATCATTTCCTTGCTTGACCCACCGTTGTATTCTACATCTCCAACTGTTTATCGAGCATTGTGGCTCAACTTCGTGCAAAAACCGAGCAAAGTCGGAATTATTCCTAAAAGTCCTATCATTGGCGTATTTTTCTATGAGGTCGTAGCCCCCTTGATACCTTCCCATTGTACTGTCCTGCTCATATCGTCTTATAATACTTATTTATTTTATTGATTTAGCATTTAACAAAATTAAAAAAACGCCTTACCGAAAGCCTATATCTGAATTAATTTATTCTTTCTTTAGTATGGGTAGGCGGCGGCCCTGTCTATCTATTACTCTTTTAGTTATTAACTTCATCCATACTATAGAAGAAATAAAATAAATAGAAAGAATTAGCGCAGTACAGCGTTTTATTAATTTTGTAATATATTGAAAAAATAAAAAAAATTAAGAAAAACATCAAAAAGTGTTATAAAACGACCTAATCCTCGTAATTATATGGCCGAGCGAAGTTTGTGGCAAAGATTAACCGGAAGTGCAGAAAAACCCGTAGAACCGAAGAGAATAGCGTTATCAACTAACGAAAAGTTTTCAGCGATTGCAGGAATACCGGATATTGTCAGAGATACCGAAAAACTAAGACAAGATAGTAAGTTTGACAATGAGTTTGATTTGTATGACCTTATGCTGAAGTTAGACCCAGAATTAAATGGTGCGGTTCGTGCTGTATCACTTACGGCTAACAATTATGAAATTAATTATTCTAAAGGTAAAAATGCACAGATACGAAATGCCATACAGAGTCTTGTAGAAGATACTCTTGACTTTGACGACATTATGATTAACTCTATGCGTAATATGATGGTTTACGGTAATGACATTAACAAAATAGTAGGTAAACAAGGTATAGGGGTAACAGGTCTACAAAGCCTTCCTATCAAACAAATAACTATTGTTGATGAAAGAGGTGGTGTAGGTTCTTATTTCGTTGCTGACGAAGATAACCCTATAATTAACCCAAGAACATATATTATGCGTGAAACATCCCCGTATGAAGTTGCTATATCCGCAAAAGAAATATTACACATAAAGGTTGATTTCCGTTCTAATTGGTTTACAGATAACAAAGGCAGAAAAACTTATGGTATATGGGGTGCATCACGTTTCTCGGCACTAAAGCAAGCAATACGCATGAAATACAACAGTATGAATAACCGTATATCTTTAGAAGATGCTATGACAAAACAATACATTACAATAGACCAATCTGCTATTGAACATATACAAGACCCTGTTGAACAATCACAAAGGTTGTCATTTATTATGGATGAGGTAATTAGTTTATTCTCCGGTCTAAGGGGCGACCAAATACCTGTACTGCCGCATTACGTTAATCTACATCACGTAGATTTAGGTAATACAATGCCTAATAGTGCGGATTTCCTAGATAGTATAAATGCTGATATTGCAGCCGTACTACAAGTACCAAGAGTAGCAGCAGGTCAAGAACGTGGTTCTACATTCGCAGCAACATTCAATGCTAACCTTTGGGCCGTACAAGCGATTAGCCGTATGCACAAAATACTAGCGGAGTCTGCTATGCAACTATTTATGATGCACTTAGACCTATTAGGTATAACATATAGACGACAAGATTTGCCTACTATCAAGTTTGACGCTATGGATATGGAGTCTCCACTAAATGTTATGCAAAGAGTCACAATGGGTTATGATGGTGGCCTACTTACGCTTAATCAATCCCTTGATATTCTAAACTTACCGGAAATAGGCAAAGAAGGTGATGAAAGGAAAGAGGTCGAACAACCTTCAAATGTAGGAAGTTTACCTAGAGAGAATGAACAAGATAGCGCACCTAGTGAGGAAGATATATGATACCGGAATTACAATTTGCGGTATATAGCCTTGTTTTAGCGGGTTTAGGTGGTGTTACAGCAATAATACTTAAAAGACACCCCGAACAACGAAAGGGCATGAGTAGCCCAAAAATGTCAAATCCCAACGAAACACTTATGCTAACTTTTGGTATGGGTGTTGTTATGGCGTGGGTTATAATCGCTGCGGCTGCTTCTTATTACAGCGTTGTAGAACAACGTGATATATCAGACTCACAACTTACAGTTATTGGTCTATTAGGTGGTCCGGCACTTCTTATTATAACAAGTGTACTAGATTTATTTAAGGGTAAAGAAAGTGCTAAAATTGCAGTATTACCGGACAGACTTTCTGCTGACGTAGAATCTACTAACGCATCTAAAAACCACACTCGTAAACTAGAAGAATTAAAACTACAACACGATTTGGATATGGAAGCCATGCAACAAAAACATACTTTAGATATGGAAGCATTTCAAATTACTAAAGGCGGCAAAAAGTAAATAATCATAAAACACTAATATAACCTAGTGTTATGACACTTAACGAAGTTTGTTGTATCTTATTATTTATCGCTATTGCTTTTATGGCCCTTGACACGGAAAAGTGGGGCTAATGCACAAAGACGAAGTAATAGAAAAGGTTATCGCTATATGTATGATGTGTATTTTTCTTGTACCTTTTGCTGCACCTGCGTATGAAACAAGTCCTTTCTATGACCCTAATATGATTTCCTGTAGTAGTATTACCGGAGAAATAGTGGAAAAAGAGCCATTCTATATTATTGTAAGAGTAGAAGATAACTACACTTATGTTAGTGAGGACTTTAAAGTATATGTAAGTCCCAAAGCATACGTTAATTATAGTATAGGTGATAACCACATAGAACCGATATGTACTTTATCTGATTACTCATTGTATAAAGATTTGATAGAAAGCCTAAAACAATCAGGCATACTAGAATAGATTAATAAGACAAACCCTAAATTGGAAAACCATGTCGTGTGGATGCGGTTGTAGTGGCGAAGTAGTAGCATACGAAGAATGGAATGAAGAAGATGTTTCAGCAGCCGAGTATCAAGGCCGTAGTGTAACTCTCAATAAACCCTTTAGAACAAAGGGTGGACCTAAAAAGTTTGCAGTATATACTAAAAATGGTAGCGGTACAGTAGTTATCGTAAGATTTGGCGACCCTAACATGGAAATCAAAAGAGATGACCCCGCTAGAAGGAAATCGTTTCGTGCTAGACATAACTGTAAAACACCCGGCCCAAAATGGAAGGCTAGGTATTGGTCTTGTAGACAATGGCGTGGTGGAAAAAAGGTAGAAGCAGAAGATGGAACACCATGTGGATGTGGATGTAATGATGAAGAGGTTGAGGCTAAAGACGCAGACGACCCATGCCAGTCGGGATATGAACAATACGGTATGAAAACAAAAAATGGTAGAAAAGTGCCTAATTGTGTTCCTATTAAAAAACAGGCTGACGAAGTAGAGGCAGCAGAGCCAACACCAAAAGATTCTGAAACACACGGAGAATATATGTCTAGGTGTCAAAAAGCAGGATATTCTAAAGAAGAGTGTATGAAAGCACACGAAGGACATACTTTCAAAGACCAAGATGAAGCACATGACGAAGAGGACCACGAAGCAGGTTATATGAAGAAAAAGCAATATGCTAATGAATGCGGATATGGCGAAGAAATGATAGATGGAGAATGCAGAAAAGTTTCTGTCACACTAGATTTAGATTTCGATGAGGTAGAAGCAATAGTAGAAGCATCTACCGGAGAAAGCGTTATAGAAATAAGAGGTGTAGCATTCCACGAAGGTATGAATAAAAACAAATGGGCCTTAACAGAAGAAGGCGCAAAGTTAGTAGCAGAACAAATGAAAGGCGCAGACCTAACATTAAATCATCCGGCAGCAAGCGAACATGGTAGTGGCTTTACAAGAAATATGGATGGCGGCGTAGAAGAAGCAGTAGTCGGATATATTAAAGGTGCATCATTCCATAAAACCGTAGCAGGTGGTTATGAAGTTAGATATGTAGCGCACGTTGTAAGAACAGAATTATTCGATGCTTTAGAGTCCGGTTTATGGTCTAGGGATAACTACGGAGTGTCAATTGGGGGTAGCGGCGTACCTGTCGAGGCTTCCGAAGATGGTATGTTATTTGGTGAAGATTTTAAGTTTGACCACCTTGCTATTGTACATAAACCCGCATATCAAAGGGCTACAATAGATTCTATACGAAAAATAGAAGCAACGGCAACAGAAGCAACCTTTATAGGACATTCACAATCTGACTCAAATCACAACAAGGTGATTAAAATGACCGAAGAAGAAAACACAGTAGATTACGCAGCAGAAATTGAAGCACTTAAGGCTTCCCTCGTTTTAGCCAATTCAAGAGTTGGCGAGTTTGAGGCAAAAGAAGAAGCAAGAGTAGAGGCATCACGTCAAACTCTTGTTGATGAGGCATCAGAATTAGGTATGTCGGGACACGAAGATTTGTCATCCGATACACTAACTTCTCTAATTGCTTCATGGAATGAGGCACACCCGACACCAACAGAAGTAGAAATGTCTCCTGTTGAATCAGTCGAAAAACCTATCGAAGAAGCAATCGCTTCTGAATCAACTAAAAAAGTTGCTAACTATCTAAATGGTAGATTAGTAGAAAATGATGAAGCACTATACGCTAAAGCATGGAACGCTTGGGCCGGTGCATGGAACAAAACACTCGCAGTTGGAGAAGGCACAACAATGGTTGCCCCAACATACGACACAATAAAGGAGATGAGATAAAATGGTAGCATATTCAGGAAATGACCCAGTAAACGTAGTAGACATAGCAGAAACTTTCGCAAGCAAAGGACTTTTAGTTAAGTACGGTGCAGGTGGAATACTAATGACAGCAAGTGTAACAGATACACCAATCGCTTACACAATGGCTGAATCAAGCAGAGATGCAGACCAAGCATTAGAAGCAGCAGGTACAGGAACAGTTTCAGTAGTTGCTCTTGACGGTATCTGTTACCTAAAACTAGCAAACGCAATTGCAGCACCTAAGTTTGGTATTTCAATGTACGTTTCACAAACAGCAGACGAAAACGGTTGTGTTGATGATGATTCAACTAATTCAGCAGTATTTGTCGGTTATTACTTTGGTGGAGAAGCAGCATTGGCTGCGGGAGATTTCGTTCCTGTATCTTGTTAGATATAGCAAATAAATTGAGGTGAATAATATGGTAAACAATACATTAGAAGAAATATTAAACGTAGAAGCAGCAACAGGCCCGTTCTCTGTCGGAGATGCGGTTTTAGAACAGACTTTAAGAGATTTCATTCAATTACAGTCTAACACAATCGCAATAGCAACAGATTTGGTCGGCGTAAGAACCGTTCCGTGGTTAGAGTTTAAGTGGTACACCGGAGTAACTGGTACATTCGCTTACCCAATTGATGACGTTTCTCTAGTAGACCCAACAAACATTGGAACAGCAAACTACACAGTTAAACTTGAGAAAGGACAGGGTAGAGTTACTTTCCTAGATGCAGTAAGACTACGTGGCGAATCCTTTGAGAACATTGACAGGCAACAAATGGCTGTAGTAAGAGGTCGTGCAGACCTTATAGACAACCATATCCTAACAAAGTTAATGGCAGGTAACGGACAATCACAAGCAGCAACTTCAACATTCGGTAGTGCATCAGCAGACGAGGAAAAAGACTTGCTAGACGCTATGGACTTAATCTTTGCTAACGCAAAGGTTAGCGGTAACGAGCCAATGGCTCTTGTATTACCTGCTGACAAAAGAAGTGCTATGCTTAACACAACTCTATACGGAAACGTAGTCGAGTCTCTACAACAACACTTGGGTAGAATCGCAAACCTAACAATTTACTACACAAGAGATTTCGGTGCAGGTAGCGCATTGGTAAACGATGGTCTACTACTTATACCGGGCGCAGAAACAGCAGAGTTTTTCTCATACAACGGACCGGGATTCCAAGAGACAGAATTAACACGTCTACCGGGAGTCGGTTTTGATTGGCTATTAACATCTTACATGGGTAGCGTTATCCACGAAATGCAAGATGGTGCAGCAGCAGGTAAGAACAACCGTATCTGTAAGATTACAGGCGTAAGGGCTTAAGGGGGCTAAAATAAATGCCTATTAACCGTAAACTCCAAAACCTAATGACTGGTATTAATACCAAGCAAGTCTCTAATGGTGGAACAGGTGGGTCTATACCTATCCTTTACAAAATAGCAGTAGATGGTGGCGCAACAGAAAGCGTTTCACTAACTGTAGACCGCAACTTAGAGGTTGTTGATGTATGGTGTCATCTTTTAGCAGATGGCGGCGCAAACGCTAACAGCCTACAAGTGCTTAACGGTACTGACGCTATTACTGATGCCTTTGTCACAGGAACAGCAGGTGATAAAGATGTTGTAAGGTGTGGAGAAATAGATGATTCATACTACAAGATTAGTGCAGGTGGTACTCTCAAAGTAACATCTACATCATCTGATGATACAGCACCCGCAGTCCATGTATTCGTACTTGGATATTCTAACCCTTGAGACTAAAAGGTGAATGAATGAGTGATAAAAAAGCCGCTAAGGCGAAGCCAAAGAAACCTTCTAAGGCTAAACTTGCATCTGCTTTGAAAGAAGCGGGTATTCCATTACCTGAAAGTGGTAATATAGAAGATATGCAATTTAGATTAGATAATTATTTGCCCGGACCCGGATGGTTAGTAAGGGCGCATAAAAACGGTGGTAGAAGATACGCTAATCATCCTATGTCTTTGTTAAGTAGAAGTGCAAAGAAGCCTTATTGGATTCCAAATAGCGAAATGGCTCAAAAAATTATTGCTACTAAACTTGTAGTAGTATTAGGTCGAGCAACCAAACCTTCATCAAACAATATAGTGCTTGACGTACCGTTAGATTATAGGGAGAGGTTCGGAGATGGCAGTAACAACGGATAATATTAGAGATTTACTTAATAGACCTAGAGGTCTAAACAATGGTACAATCACAGAATATATTACTATTCGTACAGCAGAAGTAAACAAAAAAGCAAGAGTAGCAGAATACTTTGGTGTAGATGCTACAGGCGCACCTACTGATACCTTAAAAGAAAGTGCAGTAAAGTTTTTAGTTTGTGTAGATTGTCTAAGAGTATTAATAGATACTATACCTGCTGTATTTCCCGAAAAAGAACAAGGTACATCTGACATTCGATATAATAAACAATTAGCGTCTTTTGAGAAATCAGCACAAGACGCTTTAGCAGCGATAGAAGAGAAGGGTGGTAGTGCGTTTAAATCGGGAACAACAGCATCAAGAGTCGGGGGAACAACAACCGGCTCGCAATTGTCCGGCTCTCTTTATCACGATTAAAGAGGGTAAAATATGACAGATTATTGGTGGGTTGGTGCGTCATCTAGTGACCCTATGGTTGCTAATAATTGGTCCACAACTTCAAATGGTACTTCACTAGCAAGTAGCCTTCCGGCTGATTGGCTACAAACAGGAAATGACGATATTCTTTACTTTACATCAGTAGCCCAACAAGAAATAGCCTTTGGTGTTAATACACGTTATTTGAATCTTGTCACAATAGATTCTACATTTACGGGTAATAGGACTTTTAATTGTAGCGGTTCTACTTTATATTTTGAAGCGGGGTTAATAATACAAGTAGAAGATTGTGTAAAGGATAACACAGGTACTACATGGATTTTCACAGGTACACCACCTTTTCCTATAGGTGATAGTGCCGCTACTCAAACAAATAATAGACTTTACATACAGTATGAAGCAAACACAAGTATATGGACAGGTCAAAACGGAGAGCCGGATTCTGATAGTATAATAACATTTACATTACCTTCCGGTGGTGTAATGACTTTAACAGACGGTAAATATCCTAAAGTTACATTGACTACTGCATCCGGTAGTGCCATATTTAGTCCCGAACACATATATACAAGAACAGGTGCAGTATGGAATACGTACGGTTCGGTAGATATTGGTAATTTTGTTGTTCCTTCTACCGTAAAAGTAAGTCCTAAAACAATTGATACAGACGATTTATCAAAAATATTTAAGTTACAGGGTACTATTAGCATAGCACATGAAGAATATAATTGGGGTAATACTACTGTACATTATACCGCTACTTCTAGTAACCAAGTTTTACCTGTAAACGGAGATACAACCTACGGTAATTCTACAACAAAAAAGTTTAACGTCAAATATAACAAAGTAGTTATTGAGGCATCTACACACGATTGGATTATATCTGATGGTCGTACACTAACGTGTAATGAATTAGTTATAGAAACTGATGGTACATTATACGGCCCTTATTCACAATCAAAACAAAGTGCCGATATACACACGGTAAAAAGACCTACCGTAAAAGGAGATTGGAACTTTTCTCAAGTGTCTGATGGTATTTACCGTAGTAGAAATACACCACCCTCAACTTCTGTCGTAGAGGGGGGTACAGGAAGAGAGTTTATTACTAAAGATGCAATATTAGTGGGGCAGGGACACGATGATATGGCAATCTTAGCCGCAGGTTCAGAAGGAACGGTACTTACTATAAGTAGCGGCAGTCCTGTTTGGGCTACTAACACAGGTGGAGAAAGCGGCGGCGGGGGAACACTTGATATAGGAGACTTGGTTGTAACAAATAATGATAGTGGTATCATTATCATGGGCGCATTAGTGATATAATTATTAAACAATAAAAGAGGGAAAGTATATGGCACTAACAGGTAATAAAAATCTTTTTACTGCTACCACTACCCAAAGGGCAGGAGTTACCCCTACTAAAGAACAAATATTCCTAGATACAAATACAGGTTCAGCCGCTAATGGTGTTTTTATTGGTGATGGTGCTACAGCAGGTGGTAGGTCGGCAGACGTTAGGCCACTAGAAACAAAAAACGCTGATTATACATTCGTTAGAGCAGACGAAGCACGTTTGATTATACATACTAACTCTTCTACATATACATATAAATTACCCCCATACTCTTCTGTCCCTTTTCCAGTAGGATTAAGTGAATTACAAATTATGAACGAAGGTAGTGGTAATATTACTATTGCTACTGATGACGGTACAGTAGTTTCTCTTGTAGGTCAAGGGGTTAGTAATCCGGGTACTAGCGGTACATTTACCTTAACACAAAATCAAAAAGTATATTTAAGACATAGTGCTACACAAGATACTTGGATTGCATATCAAAATAATGCTACAGGACCGACAGGTCCACAAGGTATTCAAGGTATTCAAGGTATTCAAGGAAATACAGGTCCTACAGGGCCGACAGGCTCACAAGGTCCTGCGGGACCCACAGGTCCTACGGGTTCTACTGGTAGTACAGGTTCTCAAGGTCCACAGGGAATACAAGGTAATACGGGTTCAACAGGTGCGGCAGCAGGTGTAGGAACACCAACTATTACAACAGGTGCTTTAGCGGTAGCAGTAAGTGGACCCGACACAGCAAAAGTGTTTGAGTTTACAGTACCTTTAGGTCCGGGCGGTCCTATAGGTCCGGCAGGTAGTAGGGTAGGTTTAGTTTGGAAGTTTAGTACGACTACAACAGAATCAGACCCCGGTTCAGGGTTTATGAGATTTGATAATGGTACATTCGCTAACATTACTGAAATCTATATTGATGAAGAAGATGCTAATGCTGTAAATCAAGATGATTGGTTTAGTTTTGTAGGTTTATCTAATAACACTAGAAAAGGTCTATTACAAATACAACATCGAGGCGGAGATGTAGAAGAGTTTGCTAACTTTATAGTTAATACTGTTACAGATAACACCGGGTGGTATACACTAGGGGTAAGCCCTTCAACCGCTAGTCAAACAGACGTTCTAACAAACAACACAAAGTATGTAGTAAACTTTGGTCAGGCAGGTCAAATAGGTTCACAAGGACCGACAGGTGGTACAGGACCAACAGGTCCTCAAGGCCCAACCGGAAGCACAGGTTCTCAAGGTCCAAGTGGTAGTACAGGACCAACAGGTCCGACAGGACCAACAGGGCCAACTGGTGCAGATTCTACAGTAGCAGGGCCGACAGGCCCGTCAGGACCTACAGGTTCACAAGGCCCTACAGGACCGGATGGACCGCAAGGTCCACAAGGAACAACAGGTTCAACAGGGCCTCAAGGTCCTACTGGACCTCAAGGCGTAGCAGGACCTACAGGCCCTACAGGTAGTCAAGGACCAACAGGTCCGACAGGACCGGATGGTAATTTTGGTGGGGCTTCATTTAAGTATGATTTCGATGCTGCTAATGGTATAGCAGACCCCGGCGCAGGTAAACTAAGATTAAATAGTGCTACACAAAATGCCGCTACACATATTGTTATTGATGATAGCGATTTAGACGGTAGCGATATTCAATCTTTTATGAGAACAATAGACGATTCTACTTCTACAATAAAAGGTCATGTAAAGATAAGTAATTTACTAGACGCTTCACAATTTATAATATTCACTATTTCTTCACTAACTGAACAAACAGGTTATTTTGATATAACAGTAAGTGGTATAGACTCTTCTGCTACATCACCTTTTAGTGCGGGGGAAGATATTTTAGTCACATTCGCAAGAACGGGTGATAAAGGAGATACCGGACCTGCCGGTCCTACAGGCCCTACTGGACCACAGGGACCAACGGGCAGTCAAGGACCTATTGGAAATACAGGGCCAACAGGACCGGATGGGCCGGATGGACCAACAGGACCTCAAGGTGGAACAGGGCCTCAAGGGCCTACAGGGCCAACAGGTAGCACAGGCGCAGCAGGTCCACCGGGACCAACAGGTAGCACAGGTAGTCAAGGACCAACCGGACCTACAGGGCCTCAAGGTACTACAGGTAATACAGGACCTACCGGAGTCGCAGCAGGTTTTGGGACACCGACAGTATCTAGTGGTCCATTAGCAATCGGCTCTAGTGGGCCGGACACAGCAAAGGTCTTTGCATTTACAATCCCACCGGGTTCTACTGGTCCGACAGGACCTACCGGCCCAACAGGTCCAACAGGTCCGGCGGGCGCAACAGGTTCTACAGGTTCTACAGGCCCAACAGGACCGGCGGGTGCATCAGCAGGTGTTGGTACACCTACCATAACTACAGGCCCTTTAGCAGTAGCAACAAGCGGCCCGGATAATGCTAAAGTATTTGCCTTCACGATTCCGGCAGGGCCTACAGGACCTACTGGGCCACAAGGTCCTACTGGAAGTCAAGGTCCTACGGGACCTACTGGGCCGACCGGACCTACCGGACCAACGGGTAGTACTGGAAGTCAAGGTTCTATCGGACCTACAGGTCCTACAGGCGCAGACGGTAATTTTGGTGGCGCATCTTTTAAATACGATTTCTCTACAAATACAACAGATAGCGACCCCGGCGCAGGTAAGGTAAAACTAAACAACGCCACTCAATCATCTGCTACTAGAATCTATATAGATGACAGCGATTTAGACGGAACAGATATTCAATCATTCCTTCGTACAATAGATGATTCTACATCTGCAATAAAAGGACACGTTAAAATTAGTAATTTACTAGATGCAAGTCAATTTACTTTACATACTATTACTTCTCTATCAGAAGATTCGGGTTACTTTGACATAACAGTAAGTACAATAGACTCTTCTGCTTCTGCGCCATTTTCAAATGGTGAAGATGTTATGGTAACTTTTGCTAGAACAGGAGATAAAGGGGACACCGGACCTACAGGTAGTGTAGGGCCTACAGGCCCACCGGGACCTAGTGGCAACACAGGTCCTACAGGACCGGCAGGTCCTCAAGGTGATGAAGGGCCTACAGGACCAACCGGACCAACCGGCCCTAACGGCCCAACTGGTAGTACGGGTTCTACAGGTAGCACAGGTTCTACTGGTGCAGCAGCCGGTTTCGGAACACCTACTATGGCGGCAGGACCTTTAAGCATTACTGCTAGTGGACCGGACACCGCTAAAGTATTCGCATTCACAATACCGCCCGGCGGTACAGGACCTACAGGTCCTAGTGGGCCACCCGGTCCTACCGGCCCTACCGGAAACGATGGTCCAACAGGACCGACCGGACCTACAGGCACAGCAGCAGGATTTGGAACACCTAGTGTTTCTTCCGGTCCTCTTGCTATAAGTAGTAGTGGGCCAAATACAGCAAAGGTCTTTGCTTTTACTATACCTGCCGGAGATACCGGACCGACAGGTCCAACCGGACCAACGGGACCTACGGGACCTACGGGACCACCGGGTTCTACAGGACCTACAGGTTCAGCAGGAAGTGCGGCAGGTTTCGGAACACCAAGTGTTAGTAGCGGTCCTTTAGCCATATCTAGTAGTGGTCCTAATACCGCAAAAGTATTTGCTTTTACAATTCCACCCGGAAGCACAGGACCCGCAGGTCCACCCGGCCCAACAGGTCCTACCGGACCGACAGGTAATGACGGAAACGATGGTGGTACAGGTCCTACAGGTGCGGCTGCGGGATTCGGAACACCTACTGCTACAACAGGACCTATTAATGTTTCATCTAGTGGCCCAAATACTGCTAAGGTATTTGCGTTTACAATTCCTCAAGGCGCAACTGGTCCGGCAGGACCACCGGGACCGACAGGTTCCACAGGGCCACCCGGCGGAACAGGGCCGACAGGAACAGCAGCAGGTTTTGGTACTCCTACCGCTAGTACCGGACCAATAGCAGTTTCTTCAAGTGGTCCCGACACCGCAAAAGTTTTTGCTTTTACTATACCACAAGGTGATACAGGCCCTACGGGTCCAACAGGCCCTACAGGACCTACTGGACCACCCGGCGGAACAGGACCGCAAGGTGCGACAGGACCGGGTGCAGGATTTGGAACACCGACAGCAACCATAGGACCAATAGGTGTATCTTCTAGCGGCCCTAATACAGCGAAAGTCTTTGCATTCACTATACCGCAAGGTGCGACAGGCCCAACAGGTCCTACGGGACCAATAGGCCCTACTGGTCCTACAGGACCGACTGGTCCCACAGGTCCTACTGGGCCGGATGGACCGCCCGGTTCAAATGGTAGTAATGGGGCAGCCGCAGGGTTTGGGACACCCACCGTAGCAAGCGGGCCTTTAGCAATTGCTTCAAGCGGTCCGGCAACTGCAAAAATCTTTGCGTTTACAATACCACCCGGAAGTACCGGACCGGATGGACCTGCGGGGCCACCCGGACCTACTGGGCCTACGGGGCCGACTGGTCCAACTGGACCTACCGGAACGGCAGCCGGTTTTGGTACGCCTACGGTAGCGAGTGGTCCGTTAGCAATTGCATCTAGTGGACCTGCGACTGCTAAGGTTTTTGCCTTTACAATCCCGCCCGGAGATACCGGACCAACTGGGCCGCCGGGTTCAACAGGGGGGACAGGACCGACAGGACCAACGGGTTCAACAGGTAGTGCAGGACCACCGGGTCCTACGGGGCCTACAGGACCTACAGGCGGTAGTGATGAACAAGTATTATTTAATGATAGTGGTTCATCAAGTGGTTCTGATAGATTAAAGTTTGACGGCCAAAGTTTGTATATAGGAACAGGAGTAAATTACCCTCGTTTAACATTAGCAGGTAATAACGGATTTATTTACTTCAAAGATAATAGTAGTACAAATCCGGCTTATCAAGCAACAGTCGGAGTTAATGGCGGCCAATTCCAAATAGGAGTAGGCTCAGGAAATAATCTTGCATTAGGTATTCATCCTTCGGGTGGGTTTGCTTTAGGAACAGGAAATTACGGAACTGCCGGTCAAGTTCTTACTACACAAGGACAGAACACACTTCCAACTTGGACTACGGTTAGTGGCGGTGCTTCTGCAATTGGTGAATTATCAGATGCAGTTACTACTGCTACTTCTAACATAGGATTGGGTAGCGGTGCTTTGGATTCTTTAACTGCTAGTAGCGGCAACTACAACGTAGCATTGGGTGTAGACGCAGGGACAACATTAAGCACAGGGGATAGAAATATTTTAGTGGGATATCAGGCCGGAACAGCACTTTCCACAGGTGGCGACCACGTTATGATAGGACATACTGCGGGTGCAGCAATTACCAATCAAGGAACAGGAGTTTTTGTCGGTTATCGGGCAGGTGTTAGTAGCACAGGCTATTCCGAAACAGTTATAGGAAGCCAAGCCGGAACTAGCGGAACAGGTTACAATACTATCGTAGGCCACAATGCTATGACGTCTGGAACAGGTTCGGCAAACACTTTCATCGGTTGGAATGCAGGTCAAGGAGTTGCTAGTAATGCGGCAAATCAAAACGTAGGAATTGGTGCAGACAGTCTCAAAGATTTGACGACAGGAAGTTACAATCTTGGGGTCGGAAGAAGTGCAGGTCAGAACATCACTTCGGGTCAGAAAAATATTATCCTTACTTCTAACAATGGTGCAACCAGTTTGACAACAGGAAGTTACAATGTTCTCATAGGAAATGCAGATATTAGTAGTGCGACTGTCAGTCAGTCATTAACTATATCAGATGGGTCAGGTACTCTCACATGGCTTACAGCAGACAATAGTGGGGATGTAAATATACCTAACGGTCTAGCAGTAGAACAAGAGTTTCAGGCTAAAAGAGGTAAGATTTCTACATTAGGAAGTAGTATTACATTAACAGATACTTATGCAGGTAAATATATTATAGTTAATAATACCGCAACATTAACATTACCTGCTAGTCCGGCGGTTGGAGAACAATACATAGTAGTAAGTGATACAACAAATACAGTTACTATTGCCGCCGGTGCGGGAGATACAATGAACGGTTCTGCTTCTAACCAAACAATTACAACAAGGTATGAAGCAAAAACATTTATTGCTACATCTTCGTCAGCATGGATAGTGGTTGGGTGATATTATTTATCCAACAATAATAGGTATCTGTTCTCAAATAGGGGGCGGCTCTCTTTTAAGTATAGCGACATCATCAAGTGGTAATTATGATAATGCTTGTACGGCAGATAATTCTTTAGAAGGGTTAGGTGTAGGGGGCGCACTTAATGGTTCCGAGTTTTTTGCCGATGGTAATTTCTTTTCTGCTGCGATGACTATAGATGCCGGAGAACTTCAAGATGCAGTCGATAATTTCGGACTATCAAGGATAGATATTATACCCGCAGGGTATCTAAGATGGCTAGGTAGTGGCTCTCCTACGTTTGCGTGGGATTTGACATTGGACACTTCAAGTTTAAGTAATAGCAATACTGCAAGTGTTGTAGGTACAGCATCTACATCTCAAGATGCTACAAATACTACAACTGGTATGGGAATGAGATTGAGGGTTAATTTTGATGTTGCAGGTAAAAATATTACCTCACCTGCTAGTGGTGATGAAATAGTTTTTGCAGTAAAAGCACAAAGCACTGTTGGCGGAGTAACAAGTACAGCCCCAAAATGTTCGATAACACTTACATTTGGTTAGAGAATGTTTTATAAAACAAATGATATGTGGTAAGGATATGGGCTTAAAAATAGACTATGTAACTAAATACGGCATAACTTGTGATGATGCAATATGTGTTATGTCAAATAGTATGACTTCAAAGGAAACAATAATAAATGCTGATGGTAGTTTAACTAAAGGCTTTAAAGTAAATTATAACGGTAAAATATATGCTTCACAGGCCGCTTACGAAGCAAATGCGGCCCCTATTGGTGGTTTTGGTAATGAGTTTGATTTGGATGATAGTGCAGAAGAAACTCAATACAATATAATTAAACAATGTTATCTAAATCTAAAAACTATGACCGGATTTACTGATGGCGTTGATTGTTAATGGAAGAATATAACCGATTTTGGTTATGGTTAATGAAAAAAATAGGTGTGTTAGTGTAATACACCTTAAATACCCTATGATGTAATGGTAGGTTATGTCAGAAATGATGGAACATCCCGCATGGATAATGTGGGAAGAAGCGTTGAGTGAAGAAATAGTGAATGAAATAATTGAGGCAGCAAAGGAAGCAGAACCTCAAGCGGCATCTACCTTTAGAACAGGTGAAGGTAAAGAAGATAGCCATAGAAAAACACAAATAAGATGGCTGCAAGATGAAAAATATAAACCTCTTACAGAACAAATGATGTGGTATGTAGAAAAAGCAAATGAACATTTTGATGTAGAAGTATCTTATCTACCACCATTACAATTTACAGAATACAAAGATATAGGCTACCATTATGGTATGCACCACGATATTGATTGGAACAGACAAGATGGTATGCATAGAAAAATAAGTGTAGTAGTCCAACTATCAGACCCCAAAGATTATAAAGGTGGAGAATTAACATTTAGTCATACACAAAACCCCGACCCAATAGCACTTGCTAAGAAAGGTACAGTAATATGTTTCTTATCTTACTTTGAACACGCAGTAGCACCTATTACTAAAGGTAGCAGAACAAGTCTAGTAGGATGGGCCGAAGGCCCACGTTGGAGTTGATTTTTTGGGAGAAGTAAGAACAGGTAAAATAGTGTATATTGCGCCCGAAAAGTCATATACCAATGTAAACATTGAAGAGACACCTCATGGGTTCAAGATTTATAGAAGGGGTAGCGAAAGAGCATTTACAGTTATACCGCATTCAGCAGTTAAGCAAGTAATATACGATAGAGAGGAATAAACATGAATAACACAACTAACACAACAAAAGAAACGTGCCTAAACGCACTTAACGAAACAATAGATTGCATAGCCTTAGATTCTTCGTCATTATTAGATGATATAGAATTGATACTTTTATCTTTAGCAGCATTAGTAGGTATAGGTGTATTTTTGTATAAAAAATACTTAGTACTAAATGCTGATGGGAAAATAACATTAGATGAATTATTAGATTCAGTAGACGAGGTTAAGGAGAAAGCCGAAGAAGCAAAAGAAGAGATAGAGAAAATAGAAAAAACTCTCGACTCTCATAATGTTGCGGAATTGAAAGAGAAGTTAAAAGAAGCAGGTCTTTCAGTAAAAGGTAAGAAAGCAGACCTTGTGGCTCGATTAGAAGCACACATGGGTGAGGCTTAGTGGCCGATTCTGATGTTGTCGCAATAAGATTAGACAATTTAGAAGAGTCTGTAAAAAGACACGAAAGATTAATTGAACAATTGGTACAATCCCAAGTAAGTATGCAGACAGGACTTGCTAAAGTGGCTACCGAGTTAGAGATAACTAACGGTCTAATAGGTACATATATGGGAAATATGCAAAAAATTATTTTTACCTTAATAGCAATAGTAGCAGGGGCTATGGGTATTTCTACACAAATGTGATAATATGACAACAGAAAAAGAAAGATGGAATGCTTGGATAAGTCATTTGTCTAGTACAAGCGGTACTACTTCTGTAACTGTTAGTAATATTGAAAAGACACTTAAGGAATACCACACTATAAATAAGCGTATGCTTTGGATAACACAGATATTATTAATAGGAGTAATTGGTTTAAATGGTTTATTATTGTTCTACAAGTGATGTGGGCCAAAGATTAGGTCTTAATTCAGCCCAAAGAGTACAAGCAGGTAATACTTTACAGGTAGCAATTCGTAGAGCCTCTATCGAAATAGAGCAAGTTTATAATGACTATGGTAGGTCTAACCCTACTGTATTAGAAACTACCGCTAATGGGGCTGTATCAATAGGAGATACTACTATAACACTAACAAGCGCAAGTGCTTTTGCTACTGCGGGTAGTGGTAATATTGACGGAGATACAATATCTTGGACAGGAAAATCTAGTAATGATTTAACAGGTGTCACAGGAGTTTCTATTGCACACGCAAGTGGTGTCACAATACAACAGGGTGAGTTTGCGCACGTTCTTAGAGAAATATGTGCAGATATAGCAGCCGCTTACTACATGGAAGATGAATCCACATTTCACGAAGGTGGTAATTCTTTAAGAGGAAATACACTTAGAGAAAGAGGGGTAAACAACCTTACAAGATTGGCTCATCTCGGAAGTTTTTCTTGAGGTGATTAAATGGCTACGTTAAAAAAACAATTTAAAACACAACAAGAAAAAGAAGGTCATGTTTTTATTAGTGCCGATGGTTATACTCATCCGGGTTGGGTTAGACTAGGGACAATGACTAAAGCAAGAAATAATTACGCTAAAATATTGGGAGAAAATATACGCAATTTTCAAACAAAAATATCTTTATTAGAAGATGAGACTTGGGTTGAGTTAGTCCGTAAAGATGGTAAAAACTTAACAAGGCAAGAAAAAAAATATTTAAAAGATAATCCTTCTTTACCTTCTACTAAAAATGCTAATCTTGCGGGTTTTAGAAATGCTACTCAATCAAATATGAGAACTATATTTACTTCACCGGATTATATGCCGGGAACAAATACACAAACAGAATCAAGAAAAGCGTGGGATAATTTAGTTAAAAAACAAAAAGCAGGGTCTTACTTAAGACAAGGCCGTTTTGGATTTAAAGCAGGTGGTAGAATAGATAGAAGTAAACCTAAATACCCTAAACTTTTAAGAAATAAAGAATATACTTTAGGTTTTAAGGCTTATTTTGATAAATCCGCCTTTGTTAAACAGGCAGAAACCCTAACACAAGGGGTTAATATGTTAGCGTACTCTTTTTTGGGAGAAACAGTCCACGCCACAGTACAAAAAACAAGAAAAGATATTAACGCTAAACCCGGAACAAGTAAAACTAGACATTTTAAGAAAAAATCAAGATGGGGGAAAAAAGGTTTTAAAGAAAATGATACAACTTCTTTTATAGGTACAGCACATAAACTAGAGGGGGATGCAATAAATAGAATTGCACATTCTTTGTATGGAAACTTAAAAGAATTAAAAGGACAAAATACAAGAAATTACTCAAGGTATATTACGTTTGTTATAGGTTCTTTTGACGAAGGAGATTCACCTACAAACCCTACGGGTGCAAGGGGTAGTCGTATGAAAAAAGGCGAAAAGTCTTTAACAGAATTGCGTGAGGATTCACAATCGGCATTTACAGTTAAACCAAATGTAGGCTCATCCCCATTAAGTAAAACTACTGCTTATTATCTAGGAAAGGGAACAAGAATAAATAGAAGGCAAGGTTTAAGTGGAAGGACTTTTAGAAAACAATTGAAGGGGCAGTAAATATGGCAGTAGCGACAACAACACAATATTGGAATAGTAGAATGAATGGTACAGACCCAACAGGATTGACGGGTTATTTCCAAGATGCTTGGACTGCTGCATCCGGTGGTGGTTCTGCATCCGGTGGTAATTGGGTTATAACAAACGGAACATATACAATAACACCCACAACTAATACAGCGTACACATTTGTTGCTTGTTTGTCTTATACTACTGCGCCTAGTAATGATGAAGTATTGGTAAAATTAGATAATGGTACACATAAGGTAGAAGTAAAAGGTACAGGAAACGGTACATCACTTAAATTAGTAGGTGCTACGACACTTACAGTAAGTAATTTAGATTTACTTTTAACAGAAAACAATCCTGTACCGTTAGTTTTAAGATTAACTTTAGATGCAACAGGCACAGCAAAAATGTATGTGCATGAGATTATACAGGATGATAATGCGGAAGATATATTTAGTAGTGTCACGGGTGCTAGTGGTTCATCAAAAATTATACAATGGGGAAATACAAGTGGTAATGTAAAATGGGCTAACGTATATTATTCTAAGTTTGGTGCATTTACCCCCGAACAATTAATGACAAGTGATTTCGCACAAGACGCAGTACCTAGAATGGGTATTGCTATTGTAGATTTATTAAAAAATACACAAAAAATATATTTAAAAACACAGGTTTCTGATGCCAACATATTATATGGTTATGATATATCTTCTCGTATGCTAAATAGATATACTACACCTAACATACACGTTCTTATTACAGGTCTTGATTCTCCACAGTTTGAGGCATTGTCGGGTTCTAAAATTAAACAAAACTATGATGTAGAAATATATGTGACTACTAAAGGTACTAATTATGAAAACGCATACAGACAAGGGTTAAATATAATTGGTGAAATATTTGATGAATTGTATGTAAATACAGGAGTTTTAGGCACTACTGATAGCCTTATATCTTATAACGCAGAATTAGATACTAAAATGGATGACGATGAAACAGTATGTGTTCATACTCTAACATTGACTTATATGCGTTTAATAGATATGAGGCATAGATAATATTGATAAGAGACTCGGTTCGTTCTACACACACATAGAGGTAATAATATGGCGACAGAGTTTTTAAATAGGTATATTTCAATAGAAAAAGAGACTACATACGGGTCAGAACCTTCCGGTACACAAACATTTGGTGAAATTGATGATGAATCTATTTCCATGAACTTTGAAATGCTAGGCAGGTCTGATATAAGTAGGCAACAATCAAGCAAAATGGTAACAGGAACGGAATATTCCGAAGGCGGTATAAACATGGCCGTACAAGTAGATGATTTCTTAGGAATGCTACTACACGGTATTTTACCGGATGATACAGTATCGGGTAGCGGTGCTACTTCAAAACATGGATTAGAACAAGCATTTTTTGGTCTTAACAAAAGAACAAGTGCTACAGCATTAGCAAACAAAGGTGTATTTTCTGCAAGTACGGCTTACGCTATTGGTGATTACGTTATTTATAGTGATGAATTATACAGATTTATCGCAACTCATTCCGCCGGTGCTTGGGATGCAGCAGACGCATACAAAATTATCTATCCTTCTTTTACCGTAAGAGTAGGTAGAGAAGCAAAAGAACATACATACACAGGTATGATGGTTAATAGTATGTCTTTAACTGCTAACGTAGGAGAATACGTTATGGCTAGTTTTGATTTCGTAGGAAAATCAGAATCCGCTACATCTGCACTACAAACAAGTACTGTTTTGTTTGATGGTGTTGCTTTAGATGCACTTCATTTTGCTAACGGTACAGTAAAGTTTGACAACGGTACAGACGGATTAGGTTCAGCAACAGCAAAGGTTAAAGGGGTAAATCTAAGTATTTCTATGAATAGAGATACAGATAACTCATACGGTCTAGGTAGCAGTACTTACAGACACGCACCTGCTTCACAACAAATGGAGATTACAGGTAGTATTGACTTTAACGAAGTTGTTTACACAGCAGCAGCAGAAGAACCTACCTATGATACTTTAATTGCAGAAGGTGGTTTATCCTTTGAGGACCCAGTATTCGGCGGTAACTCTGTTATGCAGTTAGCCTTTACTGATGACGAATCAACACCTTCTAATCTTACAATTAATCTATACCACTTAAGATTTGAAGCCCCTACTGCTAACATAAGTGGTAGAGATACAAACACAATGTCTGTAAACTTTACAGCATTAGTAAATCCACTACTAGGAAAAGCAATTGACATTAGCATAACAGGTACAGGCTTAGATGACGGTAGCGGTGCGCCATCAGCATATTGAGGTGAATAACTATGGCTAACAATGGTGGTACAGTAATCGCAGACAAAACCAAACTAAAGGTAAATGCTTTTACGGGAACAGCAGCAGAAGTACAAACAGCATTTAGGGCTGCAATAGCCAACGATGACGTAGTAATTTCTTGTGATGTTTCAAGAAAGAAAGATAGTAATTTTATTACATTGACCGTAGTATGGATTGATGTAGCATAAACATAAGGTGAGTAAAATGGAAACATACGAAGATAAAGAAGGGAACATTTGGTCTAAAGAAATAAAAGATGGTAGATTAGTTGAAAAACTTATTGAAAGAAAGAAGAAAGCAGCACCAAAGAAAAAGGCTGCTAAGAAATCTAAAAAAGAGTAAGGTGTGAAAATGAGAGTACTTGTAGCAACAAATGATATAGAAGTATTAGCAGCAGCACTAGGACAACATTCTGCCGAAGATGTGTTTTGGTGGGCTAACGAAGCAGATAGAAAAGCAGGTTATCGTCTTGGTTTACTAAAAGGACATATAGTAGCAAACACTACTTTGTCAAGAGAAGAAACAATTGATTTAGGATGGGATAAAGTAATGAAAGCATTACCCCGTTCTTTTACGCCAAAAGTAGATGAAGAAGAATGAATGATAGGAATACCTTCATAAACACTTTAGGTGTTTGGGAAATTAAAGAGGATGGAACAATCCGTCTGATAAGCGAGGCGGAACAGCCAAAAGAAAAAAGAAGGAGTGATAGAAATGCCGGTACTAAAAAAAGAAATAGAATTAAATGATGGAACAAGAATATGGGTCAAACAAGCATCCGGTATGGCGAAACTCAAAATTACTAATTTACAAGCACAAGCATTTAGAAAAATGCGTCATGCGGGTGAACCTAGCGAATGGACTGATGAACAGAATGAAGATTTTGCGGCTATGCTTGATGACATGGGTGCAGGAATGACCGACCAAATAGAAGCGTGGGTCCCAAACTGTATCTTAGATGAAAATATAGACTTAGACGATTTAACTTTTGAAGAATTAAATGAAATACTACAGTTTGTTCGTGGTGATGTAGACGAAGGTGCAGTCCCTTTATAGATTTTATTAGAGTAGCCCCCTCTCTATGTATGGCTTACAAGGGGGTTTTACCTTCGGACCTATGGGATAGGTATGATTGCGAAGGTGGGTCTTATAAAATGCAATTAGATATGATAGTAGCGGCAGAAATAAGCGATAAAATATCCGAAGCAACTAGGGATGCTAAGACTGATGCTAAAGGTGCAGTAGCCCGTAGAAATCAAAGAAGAGAGCAACGAAAATACTTATCAGACGGTGGTGATGTACTACAAGCGATTAAGGATAGCGGAATGCCTATAAAGGGTAAGAGTGGAGATAGTACAGCATGATAGATGGTTTATTTTTAGGGTATTTTACAAGTTTTATACCTATTGTATGTGCCGTGACTTTACTTGTTCTAAGAGCCGGTGCATCTAGGGTTTTCTTCGATGTTGTAGGTACGTTCCAAGCAAACAGATTAATTAAAGACGCTAAGACCGCAAGCGTAGTCTTTCAATCTCTTATGCTTGATGCTATTAGTGGTGTACAAGAGGCAGGTCAAGCCATAGGCGACCAGTTTGCCGGTATGATGAATAGCATGACACCTATTGCTAGAGAGATAGAAACAGCAAGAATAGAATTAGAAAAGTTTCTTAATGTGACAGAAGATACAGCAAAAGTACAAAAAGAAATACAGTCAATAGGTTTAGATTTCGGATTTTCAGCCGACCAAACATTCCAAGCAGCAGCAAGGATGGCCCAATTAACAGGTGTTTTAGGCGCAGGTAGTATGGGTGTAGGTACAGAAGTAGGTATGCAATTCGGTATGATAAGTAACATGGAAACCGAAGCGGCTATGCAACGTATGATTAACTTACAACAACAGACTAAGTTTATGACTAACGGTATAGAAGAAAACGCTTCTGAACAAGAAAGAATAAATGGGATTAGAGAAAACTCTATTAGAATACTAGACCAATTAAACACAATCGAAAACAGGTCTGCTTCTACAATGGAACAGATTACTTATGTTATGAATCAATTCGCATCACAGGCTCACATTACAGGAGAAAGTATAGCGGCTATGGCGGCGCAGTCTGCTGTCCTTATTGAAGCCGGTGAAGAACAAGGTAAGGGTGGTAGAGCCTTGCGTATGATATACGCTAGGTTAGGTGCTAATACAAATGGTGCGGCAGACGCATTCCACGCATTAGGTATTGCTACACATGACGAAAATGATAACTTAAGAAGTCTTTCAAAAATAATGATGGATTTAAATAAAATATATCCCGAATTAGAGGACCACGAAAAAACTAGTTTAGCCCAAAAAGTAGCAGGTAATAGACATTATACTAGATTCTTAAAGTTAAGCGAAAACTATAACAGGGCTTTAGAGTTAGAGTTTGAAGCGACTATGAGATTATCTCCTGCTTTAGAGGAAATAAACAGAAGGAGAGAAACAGATTTATTCCAATTGGAACAGGCAGAAGCAAGACTTAAAAATATGTCCGGTGCTATTGGTAATTCACTAATACCTGCTTTAACAACAGCAACAGATAGACAGGCTGATTTAAATGCCGAGATTGCTATGTTTTTAGGTGATGAAGGTATAGGTGATGTAATAGGTAGGTTTGCTTCCTTCGGTCAAATATTACAAAGTGGTATAAGCCCTATGTTTAATACTATAATTAATTTACAAATGCTTACTGTTGCTATGGGAACATATCAATCTGTTGTAAGGGCTTTATCAGGTGAAGAATTAATTAACCAAGATGCTTACGGTAATAAATCCGATGCTTACCAAAGAGGCACAGCACAGATGATGCACTATGAAGCAGGTGTCCAAGATATTACAGATGCTTTAACAATGCAAACGCTAGAGTTAGAAAGACTTACAGACGCAGAAGTAAATAACATGAGTAAAACACTAGAAGAAACTTTTGCCTTAAAAGGACAATTAGATGGGAGAAAGCAAAATGTTCTAGCAATACAAGCAGAAATAGATGAATACCAAAAATTAAATCCCACTATACAAAATAGAATTGACTTAATACAAAAACAAGATGCAATTGAGGAATTAAAAAGAAAGAAACTTGAAAGCACAAAAGCATTTGATGACAAAATAGAAGATGTAAGAACAAATAAAAAATTAACAAACAAGAAAAAAGTAATTAGTGCGCTTGAAAAAGAAAGAAACATTGAACAACAAAAATTAGATATACAAATTAGAGAACAACAAACAATGGACACCGCAGATATAGATACCCTAAAATTAGAAAGTGTGCTTTTAAATATGGAAATAAAAGATAGAGAAAGACTAATTGCTACAATAGACGAAGAATCAAGAGCAATATATAATCTAGGCATAACTGATACAAATAAACACACAATAGACCAAACTACTATACAATTATTAGAACAAATGGGAATATCTTACGATGAATTAACAGGTAAATTATCGGCACATACATTACAGGTAAAAATAGACGAAGAAACTAAAAGAAAGTCTATGCTTGCAGATGCAGCAGCACACGCCGCATCTATGAATCGTTTAAGTATTAGGATGGGTATAATGGGTACTATGTTTATGATGTTTGGTTCGGGGCAAAAAAGTATGAGAATAGGTATGGTTCTAAATACTGCTGCTATGGTAATGCAGATGAGAGCCATGCACATGAGAACGGCTGTCCAAGATAAAGAAACTGTTTCTAGTGCTGTCAATACTAGAGCAACAAGAATTAATACTGATGCAATAGGCTACGATACTTATATTACTCATCAAAATACTGCTGCTAGTACTATTGCTATGAGAGCAAATGCGGGTTTAGCACAATCTTACATTTTTCTTGGTGGTGCTGCAACGGCGGCGGGACACGGCCTTAAAGCCTTTGGTGCAGGTGTTATGGTTGCGGCTACATCAGTAGCAAAAGCAATACCGTTTTATGCCGCTTTATTAGCGGCTTCTGTATTATTAGTAGAAGGTTTAGAGGCTTTAGGTATTATGGGAGATGCAGACAATTTAAACTTCGATAGTGATTTAGAATCTATGGATAAATACAAAGCAAGCACAGGCGAATTAATAGATATGATAAAAGATGAAACACATACTATTGAAAGTCTTACTACATCAATATCAGATAAGTCAGAAGAAGTAAAAAAATTAGCCAAGTTTGAAGATGTAGTAAGTAAAGCAAAAATAGAACAACTAGAAAGAGAATTAGGATTAGAACAATCTCTTTTAGATATTAAACAAGCACAATTTGTTCTTGCGGAAAAAGAAGCAGGAGTTTTTGATGAAGAAGGTATGGAAGCGTATTTTTCTGCTTTAGAGAAAAATACTGAACACGTTAATAAATATGGGGCGGAAGGCATGGGTTTAGGTAATCGCACGTTAGGCCAAAGTTATGAAAGAACCATAGGAGACACCGGAAGGCAATTAAAGGCATTAATTCCGGGTGGAAAATCACCCGAAGGGTTTTTCATAGATGAAAGGAATGATACTTGGGAAGCAACTATAAAAGCATTTGAAGAAGAAAATGCTGTATTTGCAGAAATAGTTAGGTCAAGAAGCATAGAAAGTTTAGAGGACTGGAATGCGTTTGTAGAAGGTGTAGAGTCCGGTCTACAGATATTAACTAATTCTGAAAAACAGGCTATGGGTATTTTAGTAGATGGCTACCAAGATGCTTCGGATGCTTTGCATGACTTTGCTAACAGTAGAGAAGAATTATTCTACGGATTTTCTTCTGATAATTTAACCGGAAATCTAGTTAAACAAGTAGTACAACAGGGAGTAGAAACCCTTATAACTACCACAGAAGTAATTATGAGTAATACGTTTAATGGTATGACTACTACCGAAGTAGCAAATCAAATATTAGATGAGATAGAGAGAGGCGCAGGTACTAGAGGAATGAGCCTTTCTTCAAGTTAAGGTGATTTTATGGTAAGAAAAGTATCTAGTATGTATGGGGTTTGGCTTGCGGGCTATTACGATGACTTTAATAGTGCTAGGGCTATACCCGATGATAATAACTACCCTAATATATCTAGTGATTATTCTATATTAGCAAGTCATTTTGGAAATCCTATGAATGGAGAAGCAACACTAAATCCTAGATATAGATTTAGTATAGCAGACAGAAATAGAATTGGTTCTTATGGTACTAATTTTTTAAGTACTACTGATAACCAATACCTTAAGAACAACGGTCTTTTTGAGTGGTTGTCTTATGATACTTCAAGACAAAAACCCGAAAAGTGGGAAGGTAGAGCGCAATTACAATACCCCGATGGACACGTTGCTAATAGATATGAGTTTAATACAGTATCTAGTGAAGATTATCTTTTACTTTCAAATGGTTATGATACGCTAGGTAAATACTATATCCCTACCGGAGATAACGATTCTACGCTAGGTAGAACAAATATGAAATCATTTTACAATTCCGGTGGTACTACTAATTATGCTAGTAAAGTAGCAGGTGAAATAATTGCTGATGGAGATTTTATGCAAAGAGGTCATTTAGTTGGTACTTGGATGGGAGAAACATTAGGAGAATCCGGTACATGGGATGCCACAAGTACTACACCACAGAATCTTTTTGCGCCTGTTGTATCACCATCGGGCCAACCTTTTTTGGCTATACAAACATATCGTTCTGCGTACAATAGTAGTAGTAATAAACCTACTTTAATCTATAAAGGTTCTTTGAATAGTAGATTAGATGGAGATACTTTTACCGCAAGAATAGCAGCAAGAGCATTTAACGGTGCTACAACTAACAACGGTAAAATTGACTTAAATCTACTTTTTGAATTAGGTTTTGAGTCTAGTGATTTTCCTACTGGTAGTATTTCTAACGGATTCGGGGGAAACCCTGCAATAAGCAAAATTATTGATTTGGATAGTGGTAGTACAATAGAATATGATGCTTTAGGGCTTGAATACATAGGTAATAATACAGCACAAAATGTCATTAATGATGATACATGGATAGATTTCGATTTTGTTATGAATTATACAGCACAAACTTATGATGTATATATTAACGGGCAGAAAAAAATTACAGGCACAGCGTTTGACGAAACAAGAACAGCAGAAAATATGTATGGATTTCAACTAACATTACAACCTAAGTCGGGTAGTAGTAGTAGTACAACCCTTATGGTAGATAGGGTAGGTTTAGTTAGGTATCTAACAGACGCAGAAGATTACTCAAGTTATGAAACACCTATACAGTCTTTAAAAATTACTTATCCCTTAAATGGTTTTTCGACTGCTAATTTAGAAATAAATGATATGCCTAACTACGAAAGCGGGGGTACAGAAAACCTAAACTTAGGTATGAGAAAACAAGATTATTTATTAAACCTTAAAAGTATTTTTTCTTCTTCAACACCTGTAGATTGGTCTTTGTTAGTTTTTGGTAGCCAAAACCCTAGAATAGATAGGCCGGTATGGAGAGGTGTAATAAATACTATGAGTATAAAACAAAAGGGTAGAGATAGAAGTATAGATTTAAACGCTACCGATAATATAAGCCTTCTTGATAGACAAGTACCTCTTTGGGAAATAGGCCAAAAAGGCATTAATGATTCCGAAAACGCAGTAACAGAATATTGGCTTTATGACGCACAGGGCTTTAAGAGTATTATGAATCTAGGTACTTTACCCCTAAAAGTATTAAGTAGTAATATCGGTTTTGATGTAGACGATTCTTACGAAGAGACTTCCAATCAAAGAATGCAGTTAGGTTCAAGCCATCCTATACAGATGTATAATAACGAAAGTGAAAAAGGCCCTAATAGTTTAGAAGAACAATACGAAGGTATAAATGTAGATACTTTTCACGAAACTTTAATTACAGGTACTAAAAGGACTACGATTGAAGTACCTTCGGGTCATGGGTATACTACAAGTAGTAATATTACTATAACAGGTTCAAATAATTTTAACGCAAGTGGTATAAATCCTGTATTTCCGGTAGGCACAACATCACTAAGTTTTTCACAAAGTGATTTACCTTTTGGTGCTAGTCAAATAGGAAACGGAAGTATAATTTACGCAGGTAAATATACAGGTGTAGATTTTGATACAAGTATTCCTAATAGTATAACAGGGTATGGTAATTGGCAAATATTAGTGGCTTCACAGTTTCCAAAAAGTACTGACCCAACATCAGAATATGTCACATTTTTCTTTGATGCCGACCCCGCACTATCTTCGGGAGATGTATTTTATGTAAATAAATTAACAATTGGTAGTGCGACAGAAACTACACAAAGCGGTAGGCACGTTGTTGCATCTACTAAAAAAACTTTAAATTACTTTAATGTTAATACTTTAACTAGCGTATATATGTGGTGCGTCACAACGAAAACAACATATACAGGCGGTGAGTTTGGTACATATACAAGCAACACAGGACTTAAGACACTTAATGATAGAAAGGAATGGACTAGCGATAAGGGAGTAATAACACCCGCACCTTCGGCATTTACAGCAGCCAAATACAGAACACTACACGCTAGATGGATGCGAGATTTACCTAACTCTCTTTGGTTTCAATATCACTATGGAAACATAAAAGAAACCGAAATAGGCTCTTGTGATTATACAGGTATAGATACTACTAATTACAAATGGGTGCAAATAACTTCTGCTCTCTATACGACTCTTTCTAATGCAGGTAAAACAAGTGGTGTAGCCCAAATAAAAGGTAAGTTTTCTACTAACTCTCACATGAGATACCAATTTATTTATCAAGGTATTCAATCTAGTGGTGGTAATTATTATCTTGTGGGCTGTAAATATATAGATTATGTTGCTACTTCGGTAGCCAATTTAAGTGGTAATTTTAAAGTAGATATATTAGACATATCAAACGATTATAAACATCTTTGGTTGCTTTGGGCTGACATGAGAAATAACGGTAAGGCTGATGCAGACGGTAGTTTTAGAAAAAAGGACTTTGGTTTACAATACCCTACATCGGAAAACTACGATGTTTCTTTGTATTATGTAGACCAAACTGATACTAACGGAGATATAGATAAGTTTGCATCTTTGAAGGTAGGAGAAGATATAAATATTTGGAATGTTGATGCGACAAATGAGCCTGTTAGTGGGGCTGCGTTTTCTAAGACACCCGATTATTCTTTAGGAGAAGAAGTATCAAGTTTTACTTATGGGGCAAATCAATTAGTAATAGAAGGTCTTACAGAATCAAGATACACAGTAGGTTCTTATGCTACCGTATATAATAGTCTACATTATGATGGTACTTATCAAATAGCATCTATTAGTGGTACAAGCAATATTACCTTAAAAGGTGTTACCGCAGGTACAAATACTAACGCAGCAGTAGGTAATATTATGGTAGCCCCCGCAGCAGCCTCAGAAAAAGAATTAGACACCAAATATCACGATTGGGAAGATAAGGCGGGGTCATTTTTAGTTATAGATTCTTCACCTTTCTTTAACCTTAATACTTTAGTAAATAAAGGCACAACAGGTCAAATCTCCGGTGGTAATACTAACTTAGGTGATTATGTAGCAACGGTACATGGTTTCCCTTCTTTGATAGATAACTACTATGCGGAAGCAATCTCTTCTTACAAATCAACGGCTACGCCCTATCAAGAACACCCTAATACTAGAAGGTTGTTATCTGATGTGACATTTGCAGATGAGGGTTTGTTTATTGGTGATGCCGGAATACCCGTAGAAGATACTACTAATTTTTCAGATAGGGGAACAGGTTTAATACAAGCAGATTTAGAAGGTTCGGATGATACCCAAGAATTATATTTTTGTTGGACAGGTAAACTAAGTACAGCAGTTTCCAATACAGCGATAGAAGTAGATTCTTCGGACAGCCCTAGTTATCCTACACCTAACACAACACTTACTAAATCGGGAGAAACCTTTGTAACAAAAGGGGTTACTAACGGTATGGTTATAAAAAATACTACGAATACTACAAGGCACAATATATTATCGGTAGTAGACGAAGATACAATAATTGTTAGTGGTACTTGGACTTCTGACGCTTCTAACACAGATGACTATACAATTCCGGTACAACTAAGTAATGTGTATATAACATCTGCTACAACTGTTTCCGATTCCTTGAAAGATACACCATCTGAATTAGAAACATTTTTATGGAGTCAATATGTCTATAATTGGGTTAATGATAATAGTAATCTAGGAGTAAAAACAAGTATAAGAATAGCAGGTACTACAATAGATGCTTCTTCAATAGCCGTACACACTACTGTTAGTAGTGCTTTTATGTTAAGGCTACTTATGAATGTTAAGGGTGATGTAAAAAGTGAAAATAGCGGTAGTTTTTATGATAGTGATAAGTTTAGATTACTATGGTCTGCCGCACTTATGGATTCTTGGTTGCCTAAGACTAGATTATCATGTGCTTTTGACATAAATAATATACCTATAACTTCTAATATGACTACCGATGGCACTACTACGAACAACGATACCTACGGAAGTACCGTAGATAGCCGTACTAAGACGATTCTAAGCACGATAAATGATATTAGGTCTAAGAGTGGCTTCGGCTCAAAAAACGGCCTTAAAACAACCTTTTCTTACTTAGTCGGTAGAGATGGTAGAATAGAGTATAGACCCAAATACAATAGTGGGTTAGTTTTCACTAGAGAAAACCTAAAAATATCTGACCTAAAAACACAAGTAGCAGGTCAAATAACAAATGTTCGTGTTTACTATAATAATTCACAGGCTTTTGTTGATTATCCCGCTACAAATCTAACAGATACTACTAGATGGAAAGTATTAGAGTACCCAAACATAACATCAAGCATAGAAGCCGAATCAGTAGCGAAGAAAACATACAACCAAAACCAAGAAACCCGTATGTCTATAACAGCAGAACCTATCCTAGAGGGTGCGACAGAAAATAAAATGATTGATAGTGGTAGATTTGGTTATATTTCTGACCCGCAAATCGCCTTACAGGGTTATGGTGATTATGATTCCGGTAATACTAATAAAGGTAATTCTTGGACTAGATTAGGTACAGGTGGTGTTTTGTTTTCCGGTATGACTAACGGACTAGACGGTAATATGAAAACCTCTACCGATATACACAATAGACACGGTAATTCTGCCTTTACTCATACTGCTAGTGATGTGGCTTGGGATGATAACTACTATTGGTATGGCTCTAAATCACTTAGTTATGCTTTACAGGTTGTTCATGTACCTAATTTTACCCCAAAAATAAGTAGTGCTACCGGAGAATCACTAAGAGTCTTTATATCATTAAAAACTCAAACTTCTACAATAGATGATTGCGAGTTTACAATACATCTTGCTGATTATAGTTTCGCCAATGATAGAGATAAAGCACCTACTTTAGCAGCGAACCAAGCAACTTCTAAGGATGTAAAACGTAGTGGATTCTATGAAATAGATATACCTAGTGGATATGGTGCAGTAGCAAACGCAAAAATAGTAGTTAGTTTTAACGCAGAATATTGTCGTGCTTTACTACGTCATAGATGTGGCGACCCCGATAGTGCTAATATCTTAAAAAACGCTAACTCTATACAAGGTATAACTTTAACAACAGGAAATGTAAATAGTATCTTCCCTCTAGGTGGTAGAGAGTATTCAGAAATGTTTGGTGGCTTTACGGTAGAAAGAAATGAATGGTACGCACCAAGAATAAATATTACTAATGACCTATCTTACATACCCGCTACCTTTGTTTCATATACTGACGCAGGTATAGGTTTAGATACAGCCACTACTTTGACTATACAAGAAGTTTCGTGGGATATAACGGCAAGTAAAAAGGAAAATGTTTCTTTTAAGTTAGAAAGAGATGAGTCTTTAAGAAGTGGTGGGGTAATGGGTTACTTATTCCCTACTGACGGAAAAACTAGACAGGTAGGAAATCAAGATTCAAGAGGGTATGTCCCTGCCGCACCGGAACAGACAACAACAATAACGCCACCCATAACAACGCCTTCACAAGATATTAACCAAGACGGACAGAAACCCGAAGGTGGTGCAGACGATAATGGTAAAGGTGGGGCTGATAGATTAGACTTTGACCCGAATCAAGGTATAAATAAAATTAGTAAAACAGCCTATGGTAATATAAAAGGTAGGATGTCTTTGATAAATGATAATCTTAGTCATAATTCTAAGTTTAGTATCTTAGGACAACAGAAACCACCCAAAGTACCAAGTATATTAAAGGGTATAGAAGGTATGGATGTGGACATATCTGCCGCAAGCGGAAATGCTTCTGTAACTTCTGACGGTTACGCTTTAGCAGGTAAAGGTAGGGTTGATTTACTAAACGAAAGTGCTACTACCACTACTTTTGAATCCACACTACAAACTGAGTTTGTTATACCTGTTGATGTAATAGATAAAAGTATTCTAATACAAGGAGAAATAACCCACGCAGCAGGTTCAACATTAAACAAAACAGCAATATTATACACTACTGTTACCGTACAAGAAACCGGAGAATCAGTATCAAATACCTGCGAAATAAAAACTAATACAGAAAATAGGATAACTGAGTTGATACCACAAACAATATTGACAGGTTTAGAATCTGGTAATAAATTAACCGTAAAAATAACAAGAAAGGCAGCCACAGGTAATGATAACTCGGATAGAAATAGTGTTATCCTTAAAAATATTGACGTAAAACTAAATAGGGCTACTGCACCTGTTAGGGGTACTTCTAATAGTTTCGGTGTTCAGTAAGGCTCTCTCAATCCTAAAATTGTTTGTGCTTTAAGTCTACCTAGACCCTTTATTTCCATAATAGATTTCTGCGTAGTCCTACTTCTTAGTATTTTAGGTATGCTACCAAACTCTTTTAGTAAATCTTCTGCATTCTGTACAGAAATACCTTTAAGGGAACACAAAGCCGCTACTCTTGGGTCTAAATTACTCATTTCAGCAGCACTTCTTGTTTCTTTTTCCATAACATTAAGTCCGGTGGCCTCTTTTACTTGTGTTTGTGTATGATTTATTACTAACCATTCAACAAAATCATCCATAGTAGTCAATTCCATATACTTAATTTTAGGGAATCTTTGGTAAAATGTCATTTTGAATTGTTGATTTACTTTTTTCATCCTAGACATTTCTACGGCTATCTGTTTTGCTGTCGGCCTACCACCATGAACGTATGGTTTTAGTTTAGTACCATAGACTACTAACATAGGGTTATCGAAATCTTCTTGTAATTCTCTTAATTGATGTACTATTGTTCTACCATTTCTACCTAGACCTAAGATACTACGGTACAAATCATTTATTTCTTTTGCCTCAATTCCCCACGAACCTATCCTATAGTCGGAAGAAGCCATCCGTAAAACTTGGGTGTTTTCTTCACCTAATCTCATTAACAACTTATTAATTACTTTGGGGTTTTCTCGGTCATCTATCAGAAGCACAATTGGTACAGTATTATTACTCTATTTAAGAGGATTGTTTTTCCATACTACAATTCATACATACAGGCGGCATATTTTTAGGATAAAGGAAACCTAATCTACTTTTACAGAAATTACATTCTTCATTTATTACTTCAAAAAATACTCTTGAGTGTTTGGGTGTTCGCATCATATTATTTTCTCCTTGTGCCGTCATCTCTCCAACAAGATGCTTCGCATAATCCTCTTGTCTGTAGCCACGAACATGAGGGTGTTCTCTCATAGTTAAGTAGACTTCTAACGTGCTTTCTACTTGTGTACTCATTGAAGTCTCTCCATCCTAATGTGGATATAAAATCTATAATCTCTTCGGTAATATCATTTTTTTGTTTTACCGTTAATGTACTAGGGTGTGCAAACCACCTAAGATTCTCATACAAATGTTGTGCCAACGCTATTCTTACCTCATGTCTAGGATTCTCATGCCTCATAGCATTGTCTATACATGGTGGTATTGGTATCTGACTAGCAGAAGTTATATTTCCGTCAAAACTACCCGTAATAGGTAGGTATTCTACTTGTAAAGGATTATTAGCAATCCATTTTATAATACTGAAGTTTGATTGTTTTTCTTTTCCCTTAAAAGGGTCATTGATTCTAAGAGATGCGTTAGGTCTTTCCGGTATCTTGTAACCTAAAGGGTCTGCTTTGAACGCATCTAAGTCCACATTAACAGCCCACTTCTTTCTAGTAGTATTGTATGTATCGGGTATGCGTGTAAGTTTAAGGGGATGACCTACGCCATCTAGTGTTTTTAACCCCTTAGCGACCTCTCTCTCGTACCTATCAACGTGCTTGGCTATGGTAGTACCAATGACATTTTTATCGAACATCTGATGGATATGAAATCCTCTACCTGTAAAGACTAACCTTACATCTCCCTTAAGTCTATTTAGTAAAACTGCTACATCTCTTTTTACATCATCTAGAGTACCACCTTCTACAATATCAAAATCCCACCATGCTCTATCCATGATGACCGTTTCGGGGTCTACTTTCCAAGACATATTAGGGTGCATTTGTTGAAAACTATACAGAGATGTATAACAAGAAGATTTACCGTTAATACTTTTAACGTAAATATCATATTCCTCTTGAGATTTACAAATCTTACGTCTAAGACCAATCTCTCTAGGAAAACTAAGCATAAAATCACTCTTCTTTCTTTTGTTTATTACCACATTTACAAGTAACTACGGTAATTTCTTCGGGGTCTGCCCCTTCTTCACCTGTTACTCTCCACATCAAATCTTCATCAGCCCAAGACTCACTAGCACCGCAAGCCGCACATACATTAATTCTATTCATTCCATTCACCTAATCCATTATCAACGTACCCTGTCATTTCTGACTCACAATTCATGTTAAACTCACACCACAAGGGGCAAAAATAGTCATTCCAATTCATAGGGTACTGTTGGATTACTAGCGACTCAATAGTGCTACTTAATGATTCCGAGAAAGCATTTATACTTCGCTTGTTTATCTTCTCAAGAATAGCAATTCCACGCTCTGCACCCAACCACAAACTTTTACCTCTCTTGTTTCCTTCTAACAATAATTTATCATTACCATCTTCGGGTATTTCATAATCGGGAGAGATATACATAAAATGTGTTATAGGTTCATCGTACCCTAGTTTACTCAAAAGCCTAGAGTAGTAGACCAATTCCTTTCTAGTCCTACCTAGTTTACCCATATTCATTTTACCTGTTTTCAATTCCATGAGAATTAAACCACCATCGGGGTGTCTAATAACACCGTCAATCATACCAACCCAAATAATATTGTAGCCGTTGTATTCTTCTGCTACTTGATGCTTAACTTCTGCCTCTACTATATCGAAGCCGCCCATGTCATGTGCTATCTGATGTAATAACATATTGAGGCTATCCACCCCTACATCATCATCTACGCCTTCTTCTATAGCAGCACTCATTATTTTATCAGAGCCTTCTAGTAGACCTATCTCCATTACCTTGTGTATTTTACCACCACGAATGGCGGCCTCACTAGGTGGTGGGCTAGGTATATCCGCTATATACCGCCAATAAAATTGTCTAGGACACATCATGTATGTCATCAAAGATGATTTACTTATCCTCAGCCATTTCTTTTCTGTAGGTCTGTATGAAGAATCAATACTCTGCTCTTGTGTCGCTTTCATATAATCACTCTTCTTCTGTTGTGCCGTTATCCCAATCATCAACAGTAGTTTGTGAAGTATCATGGACTAAACCACCACCACACATAGGGCAGGTACTTTCTACAGGTAATTGAGACAATAATGGCCTCATAACTTCTTCATCACATTCCGAGCAAGACAGAGTATCTGTTTTACCTAAGTCCTGTAGTAGTGCGAAGAACATCGTTTGTAGTTTTGCATAATCAAAACTAACCTGTTCAAAGGCATTTACTACACCCTGTGTCAATTGTTCTTGTTTCTGTTGTAATTCTCTTATATCGCTTGCGTTAGACATTATTTACCTCTCCTTTTCCTACGGTTATATAGTTATCTATAACCACTTCATCCCACTCATACCTTCTAAAGAGTTATGTATAGGTTGAATATCCCATTGGGCTAAATTGTAATAAGGCTCTATTTTATTTAAGATAAATCTTTGTGCAAGAATCTTATTACCTATTTTTGTTACACCGTCTATATCAGACGGGTCATCGAATGCTATGTATTTACCATTTTCATTTATGGTAACTTTGAAGAATGAACCCTTTCTATATCCTTTACCTAGATATTCGTTAGCCCAAGCCGCACCTGCGGAAGAACCCGATAGTACCTTATAATCATCTAGGTTTCTTTCTAGTTTACCCTTCATACATAGGTCAGAGGGGTCTACTTTTCCCTTAACTACATCATCAACAAGAGAGGATATACTTTGTGTGATTTGTTTTTGGTCTGTACCATCTAATATCCCATCAATAACTGTATTCATACACAATTTCATAACGCTAGGCATTCTCGACTGTTTTAATTCGATGCCCTTAACATAAGTCTTGGGGTCATGGTAAGAACCATCAGTCCAAGTTACTTTTCCCGCATATCTATTCTTAGCCATAATTAACATACTAGGACACCACTTTTCAAACTCGGTTTCTATCGGAGACATTTCTTGGTTTATTTTTTCTAGTGCCTTAACACCATCTTCGGGGTTATCTATGTTACAGAATATAGAATCTGTATGCCCGTAGTAGACCTTGAAGCCTATATCCTCTGCGTGATACATTAATTCCTCAAGAGTATTCCTTGATGTATATGTTATAGCAGATGCTACTTCGGGATGATAAAAACCATACTTAGAATCACCTGCTACACCATACATAGATGCCACAAGAGACTTACAAGCAAACTGCATTATATCCCATTTGTTTTTCTTCTCTAGTGTGTCACTCATCATCATCTTAAGTTTGTTTTCATTCCGTAGATAAGTCATATCATCCATCAACCTACACAATAAACCTTTTTCTTTTACGTTAAACTTACTACCGTTACCACAATCCTCGCCTTCGGGGTCTAGTGTGTCCCAAGATATACCATACTTGTGTACGTTACTGTGATACATAGCCTTTATATCTAAGATACCTACGTTTTCATATACACCTACTTCGGGTTCTAAGACGTTAGCCCCGTCATAAGGTGTGTAAGGAAACTGTGGTTGTGTAGGTATTCTCTTATCAAACTTTTCATCCTTCAACGCTAAACTTGTGAACATCTTAGTGATAAAAGGTGTGGAACGCAGGTCGCATTGAACAACGTGTTGTAATGCAGTATAGTAATCTAAAGCATTTACTTTTAAGTCAAGTCTAGGTAGTAACCTTACGTCTTGTCTACAATAATGTACATACAATGGAAGGTCTGAATAATAAGTATCGTGTCCATCGGGTAATTCAATTTTCTTTTCCCCCAAAACTTCGTTAGCAACATCGTCTAACTTGTAAGACGGTAATTTACCGTTTTTCAATTCCCATATTTTAGAGAACGCTATCATCAAATCTATACAGTTTCTACCTACGATTGGTTGTTCCCAATCACCAAACTTGTATCTAATTCTTCTCATAGGAGATAGTGTGGCGGGATTAAGACCGCAAGCCCTACTTCTCTCTACTATTGTTCTAATGTCAGCCCCAACGACATACCATCCTGTGATAATATCAGGGTCTTGTCTCTTCATGTGTCGCAAGAAATGAATAAGCATATCCCTTTCACTACCAAATCCGAGTGCAGGGGTAGGGTATTCGTAATCACCGTATGTATCGAACCTTTTAGGCTCGCCATCAGCCAAACCTTCTTCTTTAATAGAAGGGCATACAAACCATACATATTCATTTTCGGTAAAATTATCATAAACTACTATCACCCTCATTTGGTTTGTTGCGGGCGACCATTCACAATCAAGATACCAAGTCCTATGTTTATAATTTTCAAAAGGTTTGTTATCTTTTTCTTTTAGCCTATCTATAAGTACACGATTAACATAAGGTACATTTGCTTCCCACGTTGTCCCGTAATAAGATAGATTCCTCAACTCCGAGTTATGCGAAACAACAATCTTAGTTAAATCTTCCCCATAAAGACCTGTATAACCATCTTCTTTTCTTATACAATCTTCTACATAAGGGGCATTATCAGTCTCAATAAAACAGTACGGATAGTGGCCTTTGATTGACTCGGTTTTTCTATTACCTTGTGCATCTCTATACCTCACCAATACTTCTCTACCTTTGCCTTGCTCTACTATCATAACTATTCCACCTAATCTTACGGTTATAATCTTTTAATTCCATCCAACATTTCTTGTGTAGTCTACGTGTACCCCAATCATTGTGTGTTGCCTTCCCATTTTTACGAGATGTACCAATAGGCACTAAAGGTTTACCACAATGTTCACAATTACTCATGGTTTCTACCCCTACTTCTTGTAGGTATATCGTATTTATTCAACCATTGATTGATAGCGGCAGGTGTAATACCGAATTGGTCTGCTATGTCGGCCATACTTCTTTCCATCTCGGTGTATTCTTTATCTAGCCATATTCTATCACGGTACAATGGGTCTAATTCCTGTCTAACCTTTATGGATGCTACATAATTTTCGCCATTTTTACCCTTAAATGTAAATGTAGTAAGACCATCCGATTCTGTTTCGGGGTTGGGTACGCAAACATCGAAGTAAGGTATAGTGTACCATGTAGGGTAATCTACATCATCAGATACCGGATATGCCTTCACATCTAAAGTTATAATCATATATATTCATCTCCTAGTAGTGCTGATTGGAAAATAAAGTCTCCATCACCTAAAGTTATAAGCAACTTAACGCCTTGTTCCCATTGTGTAAAATCAAAAAAGTATAAGTTTATTTTACCGTTAATGTTAGCAAATAGATTATTGAAACCACCTTGATAGGTAGCCGTAAAAGGCCATTGTGTGCTTCTCCTATCCAACTCATATTCTGTTCTACCTTTTAATTCCTTACCAACGACAACACTAAGTCCGTTTTCATCTCCCTTAAAAGTGAATGTGTTTAATTTTTGTCCGTTCATTTCATCACACCTAACTGCTTCAAATAAACGTACTGCATCTATTGATTCCCAAGAACAAGCAGGTTGTAAGATACTACCATCATTCATAGTATACCCTATTTCATTACCTACATTTAGTTTTGCGGCAAATGTTATTGATGTATTAGACCACTCATTCAATGTGGTAGGACTATGTGGGAAAGCCAAAGCATTCTCGGAAGCAGTAAGCGTTGTTTGCTTGTACTTAGACTTTAGTTTTAACTTATCATTATCATAAGTTAAGGTCAAAGCATTTCCATGATACTTTAGTATTCCCAACATAGTCTCTATGTCGCTAACAGGTATTTTGGCTTCTCCTGTAGATGGTATCGAGAAGATACCTACAGATGATACACCATCTTTAGTGAGAGAACAAGTAGACATTCTACCACCTACGGCATTCAACATACAAGCCGAAACTTGTGGTATATTTTTACCGGAAATGGTTTGTCTACGTTGTGTACACCTTAGCAACCATATCAACGATTGTGTATCTACGATAGATTGCATATTATCACCTCACTCATTCAAGAAAGGTAGTCCTGTCCACTCTACCTTCCCGCTTTTCACCGTCAAAATAGTATGTGTTGTACCTACATACTCCATGTTCTTACCTTTCATTTCCTCAATAGTACCTTTGATAGCCCACTCACCATCGGCTAAGGTTTTATCGCCCTTAACACCTGCGGCTACGTCTGCCTTTTTCATGTATCTATTTAGGAAAATCTGTTGCGAAAACTTACGCATAGTACCTTTATCCCAATCGGGTCTATCACCGACTGTCATTAGTACTTTCTTACCTGTGCCGTCATCCATATACTGCTGTACAGGTTTTAGGTGGAAGGTAAAGAATACTTTAGGTACAGGTAAAGCGTGAATCCTAGTTAGAACATTTCTGTTCATACGATTACGTTCTCGCCATTCTTTTTGGTTAAAAGTACCATCTTCTGTTTCAATGATACCACGACTTAGTAGTGATGCTCTCATAGCGTGTTCACACCATTTTAGGAACGTTGAACCACCATCGAATACTACGCCCGCCCAATCATCAGGGTTGGCTGCTACCTCTTCTGCTAGAATATTAACAAACCAATTAGTCTTATCAACCAATGCTTTGTAATCTACATTGTTATCTGCATCAAAGATAGAATCATCTGTTTCATCATGTAGTGGTATTACCATAATATTTTCTGCATCGGGGTAGATATAATCTACGGTAGACTTTGCTGAATTATCTACATCAAATACTGCTACCTTTTTACCTGCTCTGATTTCTGCATCCATCATAGATAGTGCTAGTCCTGTCTTAGCGGTGTTTTCCCAACCTACCAATCCCATACGCAAATCAACAGATTGTGATTTGTTATTCTTAAAGATATTACGGTAGTATTCTTCGTTATACACCACTCCTTGTGGTGCTTCTGTCGTCTTAGTTGTTTGTGGTGCTTGTGTTCCCCATGTCATATTAATACCTCATTTTCTTACGGTTATATAGTTTACTCCTGTGGTGCAATTATAGCACAATCAGTAGTAAGTAGTAGTATAGCGATAGAGAAAGCGGATTCGACAGCGTTGATACTTACACCAACAGGGTCAATAATACCATGAAATCTCAAGTTTTGATATTTTCTTGAAACTGCGTTATAACCTTCGCCTTTTGATTTAACGTAAGCAAGATTTTTCATAGGCTCACCGCTATTAGATAAAATCTGTTTGATAGGTGCTAGGATTGCATCAAAGTATATTTTACCATCCATCTTATCATGTAGTGGTAGAGTTTTCCACCAAATATCCTTAAGTGCTACACCACCACCACATACCACTCCCTGCTTTCTAGCAAGAGTGGCGGCATTGACAGCATCGTCTACACGTTCTCTACGTTCTCTTTGTTCTATGTCGGTAATCCCACCTACTTTAATAGATGCGATACCCGAAGTGAGTCTAGCAATTCTATTCTCTACTATCTCACGCTCAAAATCAGTTTCTACTTGAGTTAGTATTGAGGTAAGATTACCTATGTAATCCTCATCAACACCGTCTTTAATGAATGTAGATGTAGTAGAAGTTATCTCTACTTTATCACAAATACCTAACTCATTTTCTTTTACCTTAATAATACTGTCAAATGAATTGAATACTTTACCACCACATTTCGCTTCTATATCTTGAAGCCAATGGTCTTGAGTATCACCGAAACCTGCCGTCTTAACTATACAGACATTTAATTTACCTTGCATAATATTAACAAGTAAGTTAGGTAGTATGCTTGGGTTATAATCATGGCAAACTATCACTAAAGGCTTACCTGCTTTCATAGATAATTCTAGTGCAGGGACTATATGATTGAAAGTCTCTATTTTTTCTTGCGTTAAAAGTATAGAGGCATTATCGTAAATACACTTCTCTCTATCTGCATTAGCCATCAGTTTATTTACATACCCACTATCCATAACAAGTCCTTCGGTTAAAGACCACGTAGTAGTGCTATCAGAATTGCTTTCTATTATCACATTACCTTCTTCACCTACAGCCAAAAGTGCTTGGTGTATCAATCTACCTAATTCTACATCATTATTAGATGCTACAATACATACATCTAATAAGTCATCAGTATTAACATCAGTAGCCATCTCTTTTAATTCATCTACTATATACTTACACATAGTAGTAAGAGTTTCTTTTATCTTAATATTATCTGTATCATCATCAGCCATCGTATTACATAATGCCTGTGCTAAGATAGTAGCAGTAGTAGTACCATCTCCCGATTTACTTTGTGCTTCGTGAGCGACTTCCTGCATGAGATTAATTCCCATCTGAATATAAGGGTCGGGGTCGGTAATAGACTTAGTGATAGATACACCATCATTAAGGATTAAAGGTAGCCCCGCAGGGTTCTGTATTATTACTGTACCTGCATTTGCACCTAATGTACCTTTGATTGCATTAGCGACTTTGTTTACCCCTAAGAGTAATTTGTCTCTTGCTTCTTCTCCATGTAATATATTTTCCATATTTATACCTCAATAATATCCTAGTATGTGTTCCCAATGTATAGCACTAACTTCATTGTCAAAAGGAATAACCTTTGTGTCATCCACCATGACGGAATAGCCCTCTTCTATGTGAAGAGGTACTAAACCGCCTACGGATAGGACTTGTAGATGGCCTTCAAGAATGAGTCCACCGACAGTTTCCTGTATGGTGTTATGGAGAAAGACGTAATGACCGAATGCCTTCACTCATCCCACCCATCGTTAGTAGAAACTACTTCATCCATGACTGCTATTCTGTCAAAGGCATACCAACCGGAGATAGACATTCTGTCCTCTCCTTCTTTTGTTCGCCATGCCTGACCGTGAAGTAGTACTTTAGTACCAACAGCGAAGTCCACAAGTGAATCTTGTTCACTTGGAATATAAACATCTACGGTTGCTGCCGTAGAAGAAATATCTAAATCAGCACATACTAGAACATATCCGCCATTATCTCTAGGGTCTATGTGTATAACTTCTGCTACAGTAGCGAGGGTTCTATCCCACCAACCTGCATTTCCATTATGTGTGTCGTAGTATTGTCCTAGTTTGTCCAAACCGGAAATCATATTCTCTTGACCGATAATCTGTGGTACAAGTGTCAATGGGTCTGCTGAAAAGATACTTGATAAAGATGGGTCAGATACAAAGATGGAAACTCCATCCTTAGCGTAAGCAGTAGTACCGTTAGCAGCAGGTCTTAATGCAATAGTACCTGTCGTAAAAGTAGGGTATTGCACATCTGCACCTTTTTGTGTTGCCTTAACAGTAAGTAGTTTTAACTCATCATTAGTACCTTGTTTGCGACCAAAGAATAGAGAAGTCCTTTCTCTTTCGTCTTGTGGTCTAGGTCGGCCATACTTAAAGTTAGCATCACCGGATGGGAAAGTCTTGTTATTCTTATCCCATACTACGAAGAAGTGTGTATTCTCATCTAGTTTTTGTGTATGTCGTGGTAATTCTGATACGTCAGCAGTCTCTACACCGTAGAAATCTTCTCTAGCGTGTCTTGTATAAGTACCATCATGGTTATTCTCAAAGAGAACAACCGCACCGGATTCAACCAATACGTTTCGTACATCTTCTGTAGCGGTTTTTAATTGACCGGACATTTTATTGTATAGTATTTTACCCCATTCTTTAGGGCGTGGTACTGAAATGAACATACCTTCATACTTTGTTGCGCCGGAACGAGATAGTCTCGCATTTTCCGTACTAATCATTCTTGCTGCTACTCTTAGTGCAAGAATACCGCAGTCGTCATCAGACTTACCTGCGTTTTTCCAAGCCGCACCCTGTTCTGCTAAGACTGATTCAGCCTTACTACGCAGGGTATCTGCGGCCACATTTACTGTTTTTGCTACATTATTTATCATCGTGTCATCCATATTGGTTTCCTCTGTTTGTATTTCTAGTCCTATTTTCTTACGGATATAAAGTTTTTGTATATCCTTCCATACACAAACGGACAAAGTTTGCTATGGCTATATTTTCCTCGACACCGTGTATCAAATCCCTTTCGGTTATTGCTGCGGCATCTACGATACGCATTATACTATCTACTTTTGCGGTAGATGTAATAGCGTAGTCGAATACTGTTTTTACCACTTCTCTAGGCGGTATTCCGTATGTTTCTTTTAAGGCTAAATTATAATCATTCTCACGGAAACATAACGTGAGAAAATGTTTAGCGTCAAGACCCTGTGAAACAAGGCCGTTGATGAACCCTTCCGGTTCGGGGTGAACAGAAAATGCCTGTAAAGCATTGATACTATTTCTTAAGTCTCCTTCATGTGCATCAGCAATCAGATTCAATTGACCTTCTGTAATAACCGTACCTGTTTTACCTGCTATCATAGATAATCTTTTTACTATGTGTTCCTTAGAAATTGGATTGAACCTTAAAACTCTACACCTAGATTGTAGCCACTTGCTAACCTTACTCAAATCATTACAAGTAAGGATAAAATAACCCTGTGAGTTTTCTATAACACCCTTTAATGCTGATTGTGCGGCAGGTGTTAATTGGTCTGCTTCATCGAGAAGAAAGAATTGGTTTGTGTTGCCTGTCCTAGACATGGGTAATAACTCTTCTTCTACGAAATCAATACCTCTAGTCTTTTTACTACTAGCATTGAATACATGAATAGGCCAACCCAAATCCTTAGCCATAGCCAAAGCAAGGCTAGTTTTGCCTGTACCTGCTTGTGGGCTATAAAAGATAAAGTGTTGTAAAGAAGTTATCTCATTAATAACTTCGTTTTGGCCTACTATCTCACTAAGAGTAGGTCTGTATTGAGTAGCCCATATTGTCATGTTATTTTCTCCTTAGTTTTTTATTGGCTTATCCAACTTGTTAATGCTCTATGTATTATCAGAACGGCTCTCCGTTATGTTTCAAGGCTCGTTTATCAGAACGTGAGACTCTTAATCTTCGTGTCTTTACTCCTTCCTTTAATCCAATTGGTCTGCAACTATCTGTGCATATCGGTTATGGTTTTGGACTAGCACCTGTTTATCTAGCCTCGCCAACTTGAGATTTAATAAAGACCCATAGTGCCGTGTAATGCTGTTTGCATCCCACATACTCTACAAGTACCATATACTAACATTCTATCTCCCCTCATACTACCCTTGATTCTAACAAAGTCAAACTCATGGTGGTTAGGGTCGCAGTCTGTTTCTCCCATATTATTACCTCATTTTTCTACGGTTATATACTTTATGTTATGTATCGCAAGCGTCATATTTACACCTGTCTCTCATAAATTAACGCTTCTGCTGATTGGAATAAACTCATAATTTCTGCGTGTGCAGGTCTGAAACCTAATTGGCCGCCTGTTCTCGCTTCTGCTTCTAGGGATAGAAGTAATCCTACCATAATACCTTTTAGGTATTCTGTACTTACTTTTTCGGGAAGAGTATTAATCATATCATCTATTACTTCGTCATCCCCTAATTCGTAATCTACATCGGTAGCGAGACAAAGAACAAACCTCATGTATTGAGCCTCGTTCATATTTTGTGTGGTTAATATTTCCCCTAAATCTATCGGTTTCTCAACATTAAAGACACTTGCTATGATAGTGGATAAGTCATCCATTTCTATTCCCTGCATAGTCATACCTCTAGTGTTTTATTATTATACTTTCCTAACACAATGCAAACATTGAGTTTCATTTGGGGGAAATATTCTTATCTTACCACAAGAACATTGTTGTGCTTCTTGCATCTGTGCCGGAGTCATAACTGTCGGACTTCTTGTAAGCATAATATCTTCCTTTGTGTGTATTATTTTTCTATTAATGTCATATACTAAATGATTTGCTGATGTACCTATCGCATTTTCTACTTTAGTAGAACCTACTTGTACAATCTGTGGATTCTTACTTAACAAAGCCGAAAGACTGTGTGGTGAAGGTACGGTTCTAATGTTTTTTGTCTTACTTAACATAGCAGCCATCCCCTCTTTCGTCATAGCACCGTACTCCCACAAAATGTCCACGATAATTCGTCTGACCCTTTTGTTATTAGCACTCATGTATAAATGTAAGCCTCATAGTGCTTATAAATCATTCCCCATATCTTGATACATAGCAGCCATAAAAAACCCGTCATTTTCTGTACTCACACCTAATTGTATATCACTTTCGTCTATATTTACACGATTAGGTGGTAGTAGTTTTTCTACTAAAGAAAACGTAATATAAAAAATCAGCAACATAAATAACAGTTTCAAAATACCCAACATAAACATCACAACCATTCTTGTATCAAGTCCTTAGACTTCTTCATACCTTTAGGTACGTTTCCGCCTTGTTCCTTAATACGATTACTTACGGTTATAGAGTTTTTTACTATGACCTCTATATGCTTATCACTTGAACGGGTTTGTTCGTGTTGGTATTGCTGTTTTTTCTTCTTAGGAAACTTAGTTTTTTTATGAGCAGGTTCTATACCATAAACCATTATTGCCCTTACATACTTTTCCGGTAAAAACATAGCAGTTTTGGCTAATTTACGCCATACTGTAATGTCTACGTCATTTTCTTTCAAGAATGCCTTAGCCAAAGGCAAAGGGGTTTTACTAAATATCGCATTGACTCTTCTTCTGTCCTTCCATGTTAGCAAGGCATTTATAGGAGAGTAGTGATTACTTTTACCCTTAATCTTAAGAGAATCAGATACAATAACATAGTCCTCACTTTTGTTAGTTATCTTAGGTGGTTTATCACAACAAACTACAAGTCGGTTTGTTATCATAGGCAACCATTCTAGTACATCTTTTTCCTTAAACTTATTACTTCGTAGAATATATGTGGTATCTTTATCGGTAGGCGGTGTATCAATTTCACCTATCATCATAATGTATTTAGATTCCATAAACTTACTGTCATCATCTGTAAATATCACTATACCCATAGGCTCACCATAATTTTTTGCTACAATTTTTTTCAAATACTACTATATAAAGTTAGAATGGGTCATGCCCATAAACATAATTCTGCACACGTTCCATTTGTCCTGCGGTTAGACCCCAAACTTCCATTATAGAAGTCTTAGTTATCCTATAATCTGCATGATACCATTCTATACCGTTGTGAGTTATATTTGCCGTAAGATTATCTTCTTTCATGGCTTCAATCAAATTAGGTAAATCCTTTTCATAGATTGCTCTATTGATTAACCTTCTAGCAGGTTCGTTTCGCCATTTCTTAGCCATCTATAATCACCGAAGGTTCTTTCAACAAAGCCATTTTCAATTCTACTTGGTCTAGCAATTGTGGGTGAGAACCTAATACCTCTATCAATATTCTCGACATATCATTGACCTGTGCTTGAGCCAACATCAACTGCGAATCTACGCCTATTTCCTTTTTCAATTGGCCTACCAATTTCAAAGAAGAATTAGCCTGTCCAATTAGTTTTGCCGCATCACTAACAAACTCGGATGATATACCACCTGCTGCTTCTTTCTGCACTTCTAATTCGTTTAAGTAATTCTGAATCCTAATAACAATATCTTCTGCTGCATCTAATGTAGAGATAGTTTGTTGTCTATCTTCTTCCATGTTCTTCGCCTGTAAAGCATCAAACTCTATATGATTATCCATGTGATTCATAACTGTACCTTCATTCCAATTATGCCTTACTTCTAAGAATGTAGCACTAAACTCTTCATTCATTATACCTAATTCGTAGTCCTTCTTGGATTTGTGGTCGCACATAGGACAGCCACCATCTAAAACCCACCTAAGAACCTCGATAGCAAAGGCATCATTTTCACCGTGTAGTCTTTGTTGTATTTCTCTTGCTGTCCTCATCTATATACCCCACTTTTGTTCTTCTTCATCTGATTCAAGACGTTGTGTACCGATACGACAGGTAACACCCTTTCTACCACGCCTCTTGACGTTAGGTGCGTATTCACCGTACCATGATTGACCTTCTAGGTTTTCTGTAACCCACCTCTTAGCCGATTGATAATCGCCCGCAGTAACCATCTTGGAAACCTCTTTCAACAATACTGATTTAGATATATCCTTCATCCAAAACGTACTCTTGATTAACTCAAGGTCTGCATCCATTACTCTTCTTCTCATCTCTAGTGATTGATTTAGTATTCCCCTAAGAGTATCGTCAAGAGTAATTATTAGTGGTTGTCCACCAACATAAGTAGGCTGCATCATGTGATAACCTATACATAATCTACGAAATAAATCTGCCTCAAAAGAACGTACATCTGGTCTGTTAATCCATTCAGCCACTTCATCGTCAAACAAAACACCTGTCGGTGGGTTGCGTGTAGCATATACCTGTCTCGTTCTAATCCAATCCTTAATTTCAATATTGAGATTGGCTAGGGATGACCTTTCCTCTATCTGCATATTTGCTTGTGCGTGTTGCGCTCTCTTGTATGCCTGTTCCTTTTCGGGTGTCATCTCAATATCAATGATAAAGAATCTTCTGTCAAGACCGGACTCCAATTCAAACCTAGCAGGTTGTGTTCCCGCCCATACAGTATAACGTGTAGTATAATTTACCCAACCGTTTCTCATGGCTTTATTGACTCTACCATTATCTAGTGATGTAAGTAATTGGTTTTTCATGTCTAGGCTGTGGTCTTTTTTAGACGCATCAGACATACTGCTAAACTCTTCAAAGCCTAAGAACCCACCGCATAATTCTCTAGCGATAGGTCGCCCTGCTATATTACCATCCTCGTCTACTGAACCAAACATACCTGCTTCTGTAACAGAATTAGCACCCATCATTGTACGGTAGCCATGACCCATATCTGAATTATTACTATGAACAAGACCTGTATTTTCTGCTAGGAACATTAAGATAAGAATACTTTTACCCGAACCTTTAGCACCTCTAAGCATTAGATGAATCCTTGTGTCGGGTAATTGAGACATAGGAGTATAGAATGGCATATTGTTATGACGCAGTGGACAATGCTCTATAACGAAGTCGCCTGTCGTGTATAGTGGGCTATCGGGGTCGAAATCACACCGACTGCATTTGTTCAGACTGTTAAACAAATGACCGCCAATGCTACATAGAAATATTGGTATCTTATCTGCTACATCAATGAAGAAGTTTCTATCAGCAAACTCTTGTGTCTTTTCAAATACGTTAAACTCATTCTCCAAACTCTTCACCCCCAAACTCTACCATAGCCCTATCAAGACTTAGCGGCTTGGTAAGGTGTTCTAAGTCAGACAATAGAACGGTTAAATACTTTTCCTT